>Ga0256407_10000051_pt1 | contig 277979 bp, 232 predicted proteins | sample RumenRJG_04DNA_FD_193489 | JGI IMG/M metagenome (GOLD analysis project Ga0256407, IMG submission 193489) | Bovine rumen microbial communities from Lethbridge, Alberta, Canada - RJG_04 | ecosystem: Host-associated > Mammals > Digestive system > Stomach > Rumen | place: Canada: Alberta... | reverse complement strand
TCGAAAAAAATTCTGCTCCGCTATTTCGCGTCGGACAAGTCGGTGAGCGACGGCATAAGAATGACGGTCGGCACCCCCGCGCAAATGGAAATTTTCAAAAAAGCCGCATTAAAATGGTCGAAAGGAAAATGAATATGGAACGCAAAGCGAAAATCTCGCGCGATACAAAAGAAACGCGCATCGCCCTCGAGATAAACCTCGACGGCAAGGGCGAATACAGCGTCGAAACGGGCATACCGTTCTTCAACCACATGCTCGAGCTCTTCGCGCGGCACGGGCTGTTCGACCTGAATTTGAAAGCCGAGGGCGACATCGACATCGACTACCACCACACCGTCGAGGACGTCGGGATTGTGCTCGGGCAGGCGGTGAAAAAGGCCGTCGGAGACAAGGCGGGAATGAACCGCTACGGCTTCTTCATTCTCCCGATGGACGAAGTTCTCGTGCGCACGGCGATAGACCTTTGCAACCGGCCGATCCTCGTATACGGGCTCGGCGCGCTCGACGCGCGCGTGCGCGACTTCAACGTGTCGCTTTGCCGCGAGTTCTTTCAGGCGTTCGCGAACGAGGCGGGCGCGAACCTGCACATAAAGCTCGAATACGGCGACGAGCCCCACCACATCGCCGAGTGCGCGTTCAAGTGCTTCGCAAAGGCGCTCAGCGAGGCCGTTCGCATCGACCCGCGCAGGCGGGGGCTTCTCCCCACGACGAAGGGCTCCATCTAAAATCTTAAACCGAAAAATTTTTATATGGAAAAAGAAATTATCAGCATTGAAAACGGAAAACTAATCGTTCCGAACAAGCCTGTCATGCCATTCATCGAGGGCGACGGCATTGGCCCGGACATTTGGGCGGCTGCCGTCAGGGTGTTCGACGCGGCGGTCTCCAAAGCCTACGGCGGCGAGAGGGGCATAAAGTGGCTCGAAGTTCTCGCGGGCGAAAAGGCTTTCAACAAAACGGGCTCGTGGCTTCCCGACGAAACGCTCGAGGCGTTCTCGAAATATCTCGTGGGCATAAAGGGCCCGCTCACGACGCCCATCGGCGGCGGCATACGCTCGCTGAACGTCGCGCTCAGGCAGAAGCTCGACCTCTACGTCTGCCAGCGCCCCGTCCGCTATTTCAAGGGCGTCGACAGCCCCGTCAAGCGCCCGGATCTCGTCGACATGGTGATTTTCCGCGAGAACACCGAGGACATCTACGCGGGCATTGAGTTCGAGCGCGGCTCCGACGACGCCGCGAAGTTCAAGGAATTTTTCAAGGCGGCGTTCCCGCAGCGCTACGCGAAAATCCGCTTCCCCGAATCGAGCGGCATCGGCATAAAGCCCGTGTCGGAAGAGGGGACATCGCGCCTCGTGCGCTCGGCGATAAACTACGCGATAGCGCAGAACCGAAAGAGCGTAACGCTCGTGCACAAGGGCAACATCATGAAGTTCACCGAGGGCGCGTTCCGCGACTGGGGCTATAAAGTCGCCCGCGAGGAGTTCGGCGCGCAGCCCATCGACGGCGGCCCGTGGTGCAGGCTGCCAAACGGAATCGTCGTCAAGGACGTCATCGCCGACGCGTTCCTCCAGCAGATTTTAACCCGCCCCGCCGAGTACGACATCGTCGCGACTCTCAACCTCAACGGCGACTACATCTCCGACGCGCTCGCCGCGCAGGTCGGCGGCATCGGCATCGCGCCGGGCGGCAACATAAACTACACCACCGGCCACGCGATTTTCGAGGCGACGCACGGCACCGCCCCGAAATACGCGAACCTCGACAAGGTAAACCCCGGGTCGGTAATCCTCTCCGGCGAGATGATGTTCCGCTACATGGGCTGGAACGAGGCCGCCGACCTCGTGATAAAGGGGCTCGAGGGCGCGATCGGCGCGAAGGTCGTAACCTACGACTTGGCGCGGCTTATCGAAGGCTCGAAAGAGGTGAAGTGCTCGCAGTTCGCCGACGAAATAATATCGCAAATCAAAAAATAATATGGCTGGAAAATTGCTTGTCGCCGGGTCGGTCGCGTACGACTGCATAGAAACGCCGCTCGCCAGTGAGGACTATATCCTCGGCGGGTCGGCGAGCTACGCGGCTTTGGCGGCGTCGTATTTCTCGCCCGCGATGATGTGCGGGATTGTCGGCAACGACTTCAAAAAGTCCGACGTCGAGCGGCTCAAGGCGCGGTCTATCGACATCTCGAACGTCGTGTTCCACCCCTCGAAGCCGACGTTTTTCTGGCGCGGAAAATATTTTGAAAACTTCAACTCGCGCGAGACTCTCGACGTGCGCCTCAACGCCTACGAGGACTACAAGCCCGAGCTCAACGAGAGTGCGCGCTCGGCGGAGTATGTGCTTTTGGGCAACATCTCGCCGACGATACAGGCGTCGGTTTTCGGCATGCTGGATTCGCCGAAGTTTACGGTCGCCGACACGATGGATCTTTGGATAAACAACGAGCGCGAAGCCCTTGTGGATCTTGTGCGGCGCGTCGATTTGCTTATTTTGAACGACTCCGAGGCGAAGCTTTTTACGGGCGAAAACAATATAATCCGCGCGGGGCGCGCGCTGCTTAAGCTCGGCGCGAAATGCGCGCTCGTAAAAGCGGGCGAATACGGCTCGATGCTGTTCCACGAGCGCGGGTTTTTCGTCGCGCCCGCCTATCCCGTCGACGATCTGCGCGACCCGACCGGCGCGGGCGACTCGTTCGCCGGCGCGCTCGCGGGGAGAATCGCGGCAATCGGCGACTTCGGCTTCGAGTCCCTCAAAAAGGCGATGCTCTACGCCTCGGCGACGGCGTCGATGACGGTCGAGTCGTTCTCGTGCTACAAGCTCGAGGAAAACGGAATGGACGAGATCGAGCGCAGAAAAAATTATATCGAAAAAATATCCCGCGCCGATTAGCGCGCTTGGGGAGGCAGGACTATGGAAAGCGTTTTGGAAATAGCGAAAAAGGCGAAAGCGGCGGCTCATAAATTGGCGTCGTATTCGGCGGGGCAAAAGAACGCCGCGCTGTCGCTGCTGGCGAAGCTCGCGCTCGAAAACAAGGCGCGGATTTTGGAGGCGAACGCCGCCGATGTGGACGCCGCCCGCGGCAAGATTTCGGGCGCGATGCTCGAGAGGCTTTCGCTTTCGGAAAAGAAAATCGCGTCGATGGCAGAGGGCGTGGAGCAGGTTGCCGCGCTTCCCGACCCCGTCGGGGAAATCATGGAGTCGGTTGAGCGCCCGAACGGGCTTCGCATCGACAAAGTGCGCGTGCCGATCGGCGTAATCGGGATAATCTACGAGAGCCGCCCGAATGTAACGATCGACTGCGCCGCGCTGTGCCTTAAAAGCGGCAACGCCGCGATTTTGCGCGGCGGCAGCGAGTGCTTCAACACGAACAAAGTGCTCGCAGCCCTCGCGCGGGAAGCGCTCGAAAAGAGCGGGCTCGACCCCGACTGCGTCCAGATGATCCCCACCACCGACCGCGCCGCATTCGGCGAGCTTCTCAAGCTCGACAAATTCGTCGACTGCATAATTCCGCGCGGCGGCGAAAAGCTGATACGGTTCGTCGTCGAAAATTCGTCGATACCCGTCATCAAGCACTACAAGGGCGTCTGCACGGTGTATGTCGACAAATCCGCCGATTTTGAAATGGCGCGCGAGATCGTTTTAAACGCCAAATGCCAGCGCCCGAGCGTGTGCAACGCGGCGGAGAATCTTATTGTCCACGCCGATGTTGCCGAAAAGTTTTTGCCCGCGCTCGCTCGGAGCCTCGCGGAGAAGGGCGTCGAGATACGCGCCTCGGAGCGCGCGGCGGCGGTTCTTTCAAATGGCGGCGTAAAATTTTTGCCCGCTTCGGAGGAGGATTTTTACACCGAGTATGTGGATTTGATAATTTCCGCCGATATTGTCGACGATGTCGACGCGGCTGTCGCGTTCGTCAACAAATACGGCTCGGGGCACTCCGACGCGATCGTCGCCTCCGACGAGGCCGCCGCGCGAAAATTTCTGGACGGCGCGGATTCGTCGTCGGTGTATTGGAACGCCTCGACGCGCTTTACCGACGGCTTTGAATTCGGCTTCGGCGCGGAGATCGGCATTTCAACCGACAAGCTGCACGCGCGCGGCCCCATGGGATTGCGCGAGCTTTGCTCGTATAAATACAAAATCTACGGGAACGGACAACTCAGAGGCTGATGGGCGAAAACAAAAAAGACGACGCCAAGAAGAAACTCGCCGGCGGCGGCGAGCGCAAGGTGCGCGCGCGCCCCGAATCGCCGGAAATCTACGAGGAATACATCGAGCCGAAGCTCGAGATAGAAGTCGGCGAGAACGAGGAAATCGAGTTTATCGGCGCGATACCGCCGCCCGTGCCGCTTGTCCCGCCGCCGTTCGGGGCATTTCCGCCGCCGCCCGTGCCTCCGCCCGCGCCGCCGTTCGGGGCGTTCCCGCCTCCGCCGTTTGTAAACGAGATTGAAATTTCCGAAATCGAAACCGACGCCGTCGAGATGGTCGGCGACATCGACGGCGACGAGGAGCGCGAGCTCGAGCCCGCCCCCGCCGCGCCGCAGCCGCGCAAGGCGAGCTCATACGCCAAGATGGCGACAAAGCTCGCCGACGCCTACGCCAACAAGGGCGCGGGTCAGGCGGAGCTCATCAAAAAAGACGACGCGTACTCGCGCCTCGCGGGAATGCTGAAAATAATGTTCGGCATTTTGTGCGTCGCGGTGATGTGCGCGGTTTGCTATCTTTTCATTTTTTGGAACTACAACAAAATCTCCGAGCATGCCGCCGCCGACAAGTTTACGGCGGAAACAACGACAGGCTGGAGAATGTCGCCGTCGCTCACGAACGAGATTATCCGCCGCTTCTACGAGTCGCTCGGGTCGCTCCACAAAATTTCCGAATACCGCGACATGCTCGTAAAGGGCGGCGTCGAATTTTTCGGCGGCAAAAAGAAGGAGGAAAAAGGCGCGGAGGACTTCTATTGCATACGCCACGCCAACGGCTCGCTGTATGTGAAAATCGGCTCCGACACGAAATCCGAGCGCGCGTATTTTGTCGAGAACAACGTCGAGACCGTCGTGATGCTCCCCGACATGAGGGTCGCTGGAAGGCGCACGGCTCTCGCCCAGCGCGAGGCTCTCGTGCTGCGCGCGCTTGTCGGCTTCGACGAGCAGCTTTTCTCGCGCGCGTTCGGCACAGACCTTCGCGTGATCGCCGAAAAGGGCGAGCCGTTCCGCTTCTCCGGCAAGTCCGAATTTTACGGCGAGACCGCCGAGACCGTATCGAGCCGCGACAACGGCATCGACTACAAATATTATTTCTCCGAAAAGAGCGGGCTTTTGCTCGGCGTGTCGATGAAGCAGGGAGGAGACTATATCTTGGTGAAGTTCTCCGACTACGCCGCCGACAACGACGGCATTCTGCTGCCGATGACGAGGGAAATCTGGCTAAACGACAAGCCGCTTGCGAAAGTTGACGTGAAAATCGCAACGCGCAACAAGGGCTTCATTTTCCCGTAGGGCGCGCTAAAGCAGCTTTACAAGCCGCGCGGCGGCTCCGCGCTTAAGCTCGACTATCGCAAGGCGGTTTTTCATTCCGCCCGCGCCGACTTCGACTTTCGTCTTTATGTAATTGTCGGTTCGGGCGAGGTACACGCCGGGAGCGGTTTCGTTTTCAAGCAGAACTTCGACGGGCTCCGCCGAAGTTTTTTCCGCGAAATTTTGCGCGAGAGTTTTCGCGTCTTGCCGCAGAAGATCGGAGCGCGCCTTGCGCTCGGCGGGATCTATCTGCGGCATTGCGGCTGCGGGCGTCATGGGGCGCGGCGAGAACGTGAAAACGTGCGCGTATGCCATGCCAGAATTTAAGAGCCGCTCGCGCGTAGTTTCAAAATCGGCGCGGCTCTCGTGCGGGTGGCCGCAGATGATGTCGGTGCCGACGGCGATCCGCGGCGACGAAGCGCGGATTTTTTCGAGCATTTCAAGGAAATCGGCGGCGCGGTATTTGCGGCGCATCGCCGCGAGGACGCCGTCCGACAGGCTTTGCGCCGAGATGTGAAAGTGCTGGCAGAGCTTGTGCGATGGGTCGGCGGCGCGCTCGAGCAGGGCGTCAAGCTCGGGCGCGGGCGGCTCCATGCTGCCGAGCCTGAGCCGCAATAGTTCGGGGATTGCGCAAATTCTGTCGGCGAGATCCGCGATAGTTCCGTCTTTCGACGAAAATTTCGCGATGTTTATGCCGGTTAAAATAATCTCGCGCACGCCGCGCCCGACGAGGTTTTCGGCGTCGGAGACGATTTCCGCGAAGCCGCGGCTTTCGGGCTTTCCGCGCGCGCGCGGGATTATGCAGTAGGAGCACGCGTTGTCGCAGCCGTCCTGAATTTTGAGGTTTGCGCGGTCGGTGAGCGGCGAGTTTCCGCATAGGGCGGCGGTCTCGGGGCTTTCCGCGGGGGCGTCAAAAACGAGCGGCTCTTGCGGGTCGGGGTTCGCCTTGATGATTTGCGGGCACTGCGCCTTGAGCGGGTTGCCGACAATCCATTTTACGTTCGACAGCTTTAGCAGGGCATCGCGCGCGGTCTGCGCAAGGCAGCCCGTTATCGCGATTTTCCCCCCGGGATTTTTGCGCGCGAAAATTCTGGCGCACTGGCGCGTCTTCGCCTCGGCGAGAACCGTCAGCGCGCACGAGTTTATCACCGCGAAGTCGGCGGGCGCGTCTTTTTCAACTATATCGAAACCGAGCTTGCGGGCGCGATCCTCCATCAGCCGCGACTCGTATTGGTTGACGCGGCAGCCGAGAGTGAAAACTGCGAGGGTGTTTGCCATGGGCGTAAAAAAAGCGTTCGGCCCGCGCGGGGGGAACGCCTTTTGAAAGTCTTTGCGGCGGGTTTATTTCCTGACGCGCGAGAATTTTTTCTGGAATTTCTCGACGCGGCCGGCGGTGTCGACAAAGCGCTTTTCGCCGGTGTAGGCGGGGTGGGAGTCGGCGGTGACGTCGCGCGAGATCATAAAGCAGTCGACGCCGTCGATATTCTCAACCTGCTTGCTTTTCATCGTCGAAGTCGTGACGAAACGCGCGCCCGACGAAACGTCCACAAAGCATACGGGGTGTGTTTCAGGGTGGATTTTATCTTTCATGATATTTTGTTCCCAAAGGATTTAGCCCTGCTTCGCCTTGAAGCGGGGATTGGTTTTGTTGATGATGTAAACGCGCCCCTTCCTGCGGACAACTTTGCAGTCGGGATGGCGGGTTTTCAAAGATTTGATTGATGATACAACTTTCATCTCGTCCTCGTTTCTAATTTAATGAAAAGCGCAAACATTAGCGCCGGCGCGGCGCTCGTCAATATTTTTTTTGAAAAAAATGCCCCGCCGCGCGAAAAGCGTCTCGCGTCGCGGGGCTTTGACGCGCGCGGATAGCGCGGCGGCGGGCGGTCTTTGCGCCTATTTAAACAGCTTTTGCAGGGCGTTCTTGGCGGAGTCTATCGCCTTTTGCGTGCCGTCCGAGCCGCCGTCGATAGCCGAGCCCGCCATGCTGGTTGTCGCGACCGACGAAAGTTTCGTCACCACCGCGAGGACAAATTCGCCCGGAGTGAGCCCGCCCTCCTGCGCGCCGATGTTTTCGATCGTGAACGAGGGCATCGCCACTTTCATAGACTTCGAGTTCAGCGAGCCGTCGATTACGCCGTCGGCGAACACCATCTTCTTTACGATTATGCGCCACGGCGCGGAGGCTTCGCCTTGCGCCTTTCCCGAAGGCTGGGAGGTCTGCGCGGTCTGCGCCGCGGAACTCTTCTGCCCGGCGCCGTATTTCGCCGCGAGGGCGTTCTTGATTTCCGTAATATTGGAAGTCGGCGCCGAGGCGAGGTTCACTTTCATGTCGATATTCATATTCAGCCCGATCACCCTGATCTCGTCGAGAACGATGAGCTTTTTCGACAGGACGTCCGATATGCTGACGTCGGCGTCGAGAACCGCCTCCTTAAATTCTATCGCGTTGCACTTTTTAAAGTTTGGCGGATTGGAAATCCTGAAGTTGTTGACCTCGACTTTCTGTTCCGAAACGGACATCGACACCGACGAAATTCCGATATCGATTCCCGTGCCCGCGGTCGCGGTTTTCAGAACGTAGTCCAAAATATACCCCGCCGCGAAATAGACCGCCACGCCCAGAACGATCGCCGACAGAATCGCCAGTTTCACGAGTTTCCAGAGGCAGCCGCCGTTTCTCCAATTAGAATTTTGCGCTTTCATATTGTCATTATCGTAAAAGCGGGCGCCAAATTGCAAGGTTTTTGAAGTAAAACTTGCAAAAAGCAAACGGCGATGCGATTGTCGGGGCAGCATTATGAAAATCAGACCGTTTAAAGGATTAAGACCAACACCCGACAAAGCGGCGGCGATCGCGAGCCTGCCGTATGATGTCGTAAACCACGAACAGGCGAAGGCGCAGGCGGAGGGCAAGCCGCTGAGCTTTATGAGAGTCGTGCGCTCCGAGATCGAGCTGCCCGACGGCACCGAGCCGTACTCCGACGCCGTCTATGCCCACGCCGCCGAGAACTTCCGCAAGCTCGTCGACGGCGGGCACCTCGTGCGCGAGGACGCCCCCTGCATGTATCTTTACCGGCAGGTCATGGGCGGACACTCCCAGACCGGGCTTGTCGCGACTTTCAGCGCCGCCGACTACGACGCCGACGTCATCAAAAAGCACGAGAAAACCCGCGAGGCGAAAGAAAACGACCGCTATATGCTAACGCGCACCCTGCGCGTCAACACCGGCCCCGTCTTCCTCACAGTGCGCGACGGCACCGAGCTCGACAAAATCGTCGAGGACAAAAAAGACTCCGACGCACTCTTTGATTTCGTCGCCGACGACGGCATACGCCACAGCGTCTGGAAAATTTCCGACCCCGCCGCGCTTGAGAAAATCGTCCGCGTGTTCGACGCGATCCCCTGCGCGTACGTCGCCGACGGCCACCACCGCAGCGCGAGCAACGCCCGCTGCGCGCGCTACTTCGCCGCGCAAAACCCATCGCATACGGGCGACGAGGACTACAACTGGTTCTTGTCGGTCGTGTTCCCCGCGGGGCAGCTTTCGATTCTCCCCTACAACAGAGTCGTGCGCGACCTCAACGGAAACTCGAAAGAGCAGTTCCTCGAAAAGCTCGGAAAGGCGTGCAAGCTTCAAAAGGGCGGGGCGGCTTCGCCCGACGGCTCGAAGAAAGTGTCGATGTATCTCGGCGGCGAATGGTATGGGCTTGAATTTGAAAACACCGACGGGCTTGATGCGGTCGCGTCGCTCGACGTCGCGCTTTTGCAGGACAGGGTTCTCGCCCCGATCCTCGGCATCGGCGACCCGCGCACCGACGAGCGCATAGATTTTGTCGGCGGCATAAAGGGCACCGCGGAGCTCGAGCGGCTTGTCGATTCGGGCAAGTTCGCCGTAGCGTTCTCGATGTTCCCCACGACGACAAGCCAACTTATGGCGATCGCCGACGCGGGGCAGATCATGCCGCCAAAAAGCACTTGGTTCGAGCCGAAACTGCGCTCGGGCCTGTTCGTGCACACGTTCTAAAATGAGCGGATCCGCCCCCGAGCCGAAACTTCTTCCGCGCCCAAAGCGCGCGGTTTGGCGCGGGGGCGCGCTTCCTTTGCCGAAGTCCGCGCCCGCCGCGGAAATCGATCCGCCGGCGTTTGAAAGCGACGGCGCTTACAGATTGTCGGCTTGCGCAGGCGGAGGGATAAAAATTGCCGCCGCGTCGCCGCGCGCGGCGCGGTATGCGCTTTCGACGCTCTCGCAAATTTGCGCGCTTTCGGACGGCGCAAGCATCCCCGCGTTCGACATCGAGGACGCCCCCGACATCGCCGTCCGCGCGTTTTCGCTCGACATCTCCGGCGGCGGATTTCCGAACGCGGAAAATCTTGCGGCGTTTGCGGAATTTTTGTCTCTTTTAAAATTCGACGAGCTGCGGCTCGGCTTGAGTTCCGCCGACGGCGAAAGAGTCGCGGCTCTTCTTTCAAAGGGCGAAGCCGCGGCGATAGACGGCCTGCGCGATTCGATAGGAATCGAAGTTTTGTTCGATGTCGGCGGAGAAATAAAAAGCGCGCGGGAGTTTGCCGAAACCGCGGGGCTTTCAAGCGCGGCTGCGAAATCGCGCGGGGAGAGCGAATGTTTTGTAAAGGCGCGCGCGGGGGCGTTCTTCGGACTTGAGAGCGCGCGGGAGGCGGTGGAGAAAAAAATCGGCTCCCGCGCGTTTGTCGCGGAGTTTTCGCTTCACGCCGCCGCCCCGTTTTGCGCGGTTTATCCCTACGCCGCGTTTTTCGCCGCCGCATCGTGGGGCGAAGCGCCGACCGATGAAGAAGTCTGCGAGTTTCTTGACCGCCTTGTGTTCCGCGAGGAAAGCGGCGATTTCTCGCGCGCGCTGCTCGCGCTTTTGGGCGTTCAAAACGCGCCGCTTCTTTGCGAAATTTTTTCTTCTCCCGAGGTTCGAGCGAGAGAGCTTGTCAAAAATGCGGGCGATGTCGATTTTTCCGTCGCGGAAAATTCGGCGGATTTTGCCCTCGCCCTCGCGGCGGGGGCGAAGCCGCGCTCTTGGGACGCCGAGACGCTCCTTTTGGAGTTCGCCTCGTCGGGAGCCGCGCTAAAGAACGCCGCGCGGATCGCGGCGGCGGGCGGGGAGCGCTCCGAAGAACTCGCCGCGGAACGGAATTTTATCATGGAAAATTTGGCGCGCGCGCAAACGCGCCGCTACCGCAACTGCCCGATTTTCCGAAAGGCGATTTATGAAAGTTGAGATAAAAAAAGCGGGCGCCGCCGACGCGCCTCTCATTCACAAATTGGGAAACGAGATTTTCCCAAAAACATACTCCGGCATCGTCTCGCCCGAGCAGATAGAATTTATGCTCGAGTGGATGTATTCCGAAAAAAACCTTCTCGCCCAGATGGAAAGCGGGCACGTTTATTACATCGGCTACATCGGCGGCGAGCCGTTCGGGTATGTCTCAGTCGAGCGCGAGAGCGCCGAGACGTTCCATTTGCAGAGGCTTTACATCTTGCCGGGGAGCCAAGGCAAGGGCTTGGGCAAGGTCTTGTTTGAAAAGGCGCTCTCGCACGCGCGCGCCGAAAGCGGCGGCAAAAAGTGCAGGGTGATTTTAAACGTCAACCGCCAAAACAAGGCGCGCGGATTTTACGAAAAAATGGGAATGAAAAAAATCGCCGAGAAGGATTCCCCGATCGGCGGCGGATTTTTTATGTGCGACTACATTATGGAAATCGTTCCGTAGCCGCCTTGCTTTCGGTCGCAAAAAAACGCGCGGGAAATTTCGCCCGCGCGTTTTTGTTTTTGGAAAAAGAGCCTATTTCTTTCCCATGATTTTTTTGATGTAGTCGGCTTCCGATTTTTTATACGGCGCGCCGCCCTCGTAGAACACGTCGTGGAACCACTCCTTGAGCATGTCGGGGGTGGCGTCCATTTTGTTGAATTGCCACGAGTAGATTGTCTGCGTCTTGCCGCTTACCAAGCCCCAGTTGAACGCCGCGACTTTCTCCTTTTTCATTATGCCGAGGTCGGGGTCGAAACGGCTCGTCGGGCGCGACATGTACTCGGTGCAGATTACGGGGCGCCCGAATTTTTTCATCTCGTCGATGCGCGATTTCAACCCTTTCGACTGGTAGCAGTGGAACGAGATAATGTCGGACTGCTCGAGCTGGATGCTGTTGAAAGCTCGCGCGACGCGCTCCTTGCCGAAGGTGTACGGGCCCGAGGTGAGCGGCTGCGACGGGTTCGCCGCGCGCGCCCAGACGAAAACTTTTTCGAGAAGCTCGCGCGAATTTTGGAACGCGGCGTCCTCTTCGGACTTGTGCTTGTCGTTCAGCGTGTACTTGACGTTGCCGGGCTCGTTGAATACGTCCCAGCCGAAAATGCGCGGGTCGTCGGCGAAGCGCGAGACCACCGTCTTGACATATTTTTCAAGCATGCCCCAGCGCGACTTGTCGTTCAAAATTTCAAACGACGGCGACTTCACCCAGCCGGAATTGTGCTTGCAAAGCCTCGGCTCGGGCTGCTTGCCGTATTTCGATTTGGGGTTCCAGCAGCTGTCGAAAATCACGAACAGGGTTTTGATGCCGTGCTTGTCGGCGATCTCGAGGTATTTGTCCATGTTCTTGAGGAACTGCTCGCCCTCGCGCTCCCAGACGGCGTCGCTTAGGAAAACGCGCATCGCGTTGAAGCCGATCGACGCCGCCCAGCCGAGCTCGCGGTCGATGACTTCGGGGCTGAACGTGGCGCTGCTCCACATTTCAATCTGGTTTATCGCGTTCGACGGAATGAAGTTCGCGCCGGCGCGGAACGGCTCGGCGGCGTACCAAGACGCCGCCTGAGCGGGCGTCCATTTTTCGCGCGCGAAAAGCGCGCAAGCGGCGCAAACCGCGAGAATTGCTGTCAGTGTTTTTTTCATTTTTTTGTCCTGTGTTATTGTTTTTTTGACTTAAAAAATTTGTCGAAGAAAATCAGGTGGTGGTCGATTGAATAGCGCCAGTAATCGTGGGTGTGGGCGCCGGGGCGCGTCGTGTACTCGTGCGGCACGCGCGCTTCGAGAAGCCTTTTGTGCAGGGCCTCGTTCACCGCGAAGAGAAAGTCCTCGGTGCCGCAGTCGACGATTATCGCGGGCATGTCGCTCTTGTCGATTTTCGAGATTTGCTCGACTGCCATGTATTCGTCCCACAGCTTCGGGTTTTGCGGGCATCCGCCTATAATCTCGGCGATATTCGCGGTATTAGGGAACGGCCGCATGTCCGCCGCGCCACTCGTCGAGCCGCACGCGCCGAAAACGCCGCCGTGCCGGAAGCAGAGAAAAAGCGCCCCGTGCCCGCCCATGCTGAAGCCCGTTATCGCCCTGCCGCTTTTGTCGGCTATCGTTCGGTATTTGGAGTCGACAAAATCGACAAGCTCTTTCGAGACGAACGTCTCGTATTTTATTTCGGGATTTTTGGGCGAGTCGAAATACCAGTTGTTTCCGCCGTCGGGCGAGACGAAAATCATCTGGTATCGCGTCGCGAGCTTGTGGAGGTTCGGCTTCGTGTGCATCGGCCACGTGGCGTGGCTGCCTTTGTAGCCGTGGAGAAGATACACCGCGGGATACCTCTTGCCCGGGTTTTTCGCGTAGTCCTCGGGCAGGATTACCGCGACGTCGATTTTCTTTTTCATCGACGGGCTTTCCGCCTTTTCAAACTTTACGTTTTCGGGGGCCTGCGCGAACACCGCGTAGCAGAGAGCCGCGGCGGCGGCAAAGATAATCGCCTTTAGAATTTTCATATTTCCTCTCGAAGAGCCGATAAAATATTTTTCGGCGCGCGTTGTCGAATAAAAAAAGCCCGACGCGCGGCGTTTATGTTTGAAAAAATCGCGGCGCGAGCGCAGTATGCCGCATGATGAAAACTTTCACTCCGGAAAACATTTTGTTCTTCGGCTCGATCATGCTTTTGCTCGGGCTGCTCGCGGGCAAGATGAGCTCGAGGGTGGGGGTGCCGTCGCTGCTTCTTTTTCTCGTCGTGGGAATGGTCATGGGCGTGGGCGGCTTCGGCTTCGGGCTCAGGCGCCCCGACACCGCGCAGTTCATCGGCATGATGGCGCTTTGCGTGATTCTTTTTTCGGGCGGTGCCGACACCCGTTTTTCCGAAATAAAGCCCGTCATCGGGCGCGGCGTTGTGCTCGCGACGTTCGGGGTTTTGGGAACCGCGCTGCTGACGGGGCTTTTCGTCTGGGGCGCGGGAAAATTTTTCGGCTTCGACCTCGGCCTGCCGGAGTCGCTGCTTTTGGCGTCGGTGATGTCGTCGACGGACTCGGCGGCGGTGTTTTCGCTGCTGCGCTCGAAGGGGCTGAATTTGCGCGAGAACCTGCGCCCGACGCTCGAGCTCGAGAGCGGCAGCAACGACCCCATGGCGTATATTTTGACGGTCGTCCTTTTAAAATATATAGAAGGCGGGGCGGACGCGGCGCACGCGGTCGGGCTGTTCGCCGCGCAGATGTCGCTCGGGGCGGCGTTCGGAGTGTGCCTCGGCTACGCGGCGGTCTGGTTTGTCAACAGAATGTCGTTCGTCAACGTTTCGCTCTATTCGGTGATGGTCGTCGCGTGCGTGTTTTTCATTTTCTCGACGACCGACTTGTTCGGCGGCAACGGGTATCTGGCGGTGTATCTGGCGGGGCTGATTTTCGGAAATTCGCGCGTCGCGCAGCGCAAAAATACGGCGAGGTTCTTCGACGGCTTCGCGTGGCTCTGGCAGATTGTGATGTTCCTTACGCTCGGGCTGCTCGCCAACCCGCGCGACCTTCTCCCGGTGGCGTCGTTCGGGCTGGTCGTCGGGGCGTTTATGATTTTGGCGGCGCGCCCGATAAGCGTGTTTCTCTGCCTGCTTCCGTTTCGGAAAAACTCGCGCGGGGGGCTTTGCTACATCTCGTGGGTGGGGCTTCGCGGGGCCGCGCCGATAATCTTCGCGACGTATCCGATGGTCGCGGGAATCTCCTACGCGAAGCTGATTTTTAACACGGTGTTTTTTATCTCGATTATGTCGCTTGTCATTCAGGGAATGACGGTCGTGTGGGCGGCGCGGCGCCTCGGGGTGGGAAGCGTCGATGTTCCCAAGCCGTCGAATTTCGGCGTCGAGCTTCCCGACGAAATAAAATCGGCGATGAGCGAGATAGACGTTACCATGTCGCTTCTGGCGGGCGGCAGCAGGCTTATGGACTTGTCGCTGCCCTCGAAAACCCTCGTGATAATGGTAAGGCGCGGCGACGACTTTTTCGTCCCCAAAGGCGGCACTATCCTTAAATCGGGCGACAAGCTCCTCGTGATAAGCGACGACGCCGACGAGCTGCGCGCGGCGTGCGAAAGGCTCGGGGTCTCGCATTTTTCGATAGAGCGCAATTAAAAAAAATTCGTGCATTTGGCGGAAAAATATTTGAGAATGCCCCGGCTTTTTCCCTGAAGCGCGGTATTTAACAATAAAATAAAAAGGCAGAAAAATATGGCGAACAAAGTATATCTTGCGGTGGACTTGGGCGCGGGGAGCGGGCGCCTCATGGCGGCGGTCTTCGACTCGAAAACGATAAGGCTCGAGGAGGTCTCGCGCTGGTCGAGCGCGCCGGTAAAAATCGGGGACTCGTTCCACTGGGACGCGAACGCGATCTTCGGGGAAATCGTCGCGGCGGCGAAAAAGGCGCGGTCTATTTACGGCGCGGACATCGTGTCGCTGGGCATCGACACTTGGGGCGTCGACTACGGGCTTTTGGACGAATCCGACAGCCTTCTCAACATGCCCTACATCTACCGCGACTCGCGCACCGACGGCATGATGGACTCGGTGTTCTCGAAAATTTCAAAGAAAGAGATATACTCGCTGACGGGAATCCAGTTTATGTTCCTGAACACGCTCTTTCAGATTGAGGCGGAGCTGAAAAAAGGCGGCAACATAAACAAGGCGAAAAGCTTTTTGATGATGCCCGACCTGTTCGCGTTTATGCTCACGGGCGTCAAGGCGAACGAGCGCACCAACGCCTCGACCACGCAGATGTACAACCCGTTCAAGCGCGCGTGGTCGGACGAAATTATTTCGCGCATCGGCGCGCCGCTCGAAATTTTCCAAAACGGCTTCGCCGAGTGCGGCGACGTTGTCGGCACAGTGCGCGAAAGCCTGCGCGCCGAATTGGGCGATTTGAAAGTCGTCGCGGTCGCAAGCCACGACACCGCTTCCGCAGTCGCCGCAACGCCCGCGCGCACCGAGCCCGCCGCGTACATCAACAGCGGAACGTGGTCTCTGCCCGGGGTAGAGCTTAAGTCGCCGATCGCCACGGACGCGGCGTTCGCCGAAAACTTCACAAACGAGGTCGGCGCGGAGAACACGATACGCTTTCTTAAAAACGTAACGGGAATGTGGCTTGTGCAGAAATCGAAAGAGGTCTGGAAAGCGAAGGGCGCCGACCAATCTTACGCCGAGCTCGAGGCGGGCGCGGCTGCCGCCGCGCCGATGCGCACGCTCATAAACCCCGACGCCCCCGACTTCGTCATGCCCGACGACATGCCCGAAGCCATCGCGCAGTTCGCGCGCAAAACTTCGCAGCCCGTTCCGTCGAGCCACGGCGAAATTTTCCGCGCGATACAGGAGAGCATCGCGCTCAAATACGCGTGCGTTTTCGGCGTGATAGAAAGGCTCGCGGGGGTGAAGGTCTCGGAGATAAACGTCATGGGCGGCGGCTCGCGCGACGCGATGCTAAACCAGTTCACCGCGAACGCGACGGGAAAGACGGTGCTCGCAGGCCCGGTGGAATCGACCGCGCTTGGCAACGCCGCGATGCAGATGAAAGCCGACGGCGAAGTCGCGAACTTGGCGCAGGCGCGCGCGGTGATCTCGGCGGGCTGCGAGCCGAAAATCTTCGAGCCGTCGAAAGCCGACGCCGCGCTCTGGGCGGACGCGCTTGGAAAATTCTCCGAGCTTGCCGCGAAGTAAAAAACGTTTCGCAAAAAACGCCGCGCGCAAATTGCCGCGGCGTTTTTTTGTTTTATTTTTAGGCGGAGATTATTCGATTGTCTTGCCTCGGGCGGCGAAGCTCCAGTAGGCGCAGAAGTGGAAGATTATCCCGCAGCTCGCGCAGTGCGCGGGGTCTGTCTTTTGGACGGCTTCGAGAAAAAGATTTTTTATCTCGGGCGGGGTGTCGGGGCTCGGCGAAAGCGCGAAGATTAGCGGAAGCTCGCCGGTCTCGCGTATCGCCCGCCACACCTCGCGCGAAGTTCCGAGCTTGGGAATGTTGTAGCCGCCGCGCGTCTCCCATTTCGGCGGGTTGCGCCAGTCGCCGTAGAGCGTGTCGAGCTTGGAGGCGCGGAATTTTTTTTCGACGCGCCCCGCCTGCGTGAGCGAAAGGCGCGCGACTTTTTCCATAATCGCGCCGATGCGATTTTTCTCGGCGGCGTCTTTCTCGACCTCGCGCAGAAGCTCGAGCGAAATTTGCATTTGCAAAAGCGACCATATCGGCGTCCAGCCGTTTATCTCGAGCCTTTCCGAAACGTCGAGGGCTTCATCGATATATTTTTTATAGAGAGCGAAAAATTTTTCGCCCCCCGACGCGTCCCATGCGGCGGCGTATATCATCGGCAGCCTCGCCGCGGCGTGCGGCCGCTCCGCGGTGAAGCGGCTTATGCGCAAGGGGTCGGGCTTGCCGTCGGCGCGCAGCGAGCAGAAATCGTTTTCGGGTTTTACGTTTCTCTCGAGCCGCTCGGCTATCCGAACGAGCGCCGAGCGGATTTTCGCCTTGTCGGCGCCGGACGCCATCGGGCTTTTGTAAAACTTCCACAGGCCGTGGACAAGGTGCGTGTATTGGTCGATGGACGAGCTTATATAAAAACTTTCGCCGTCCTCGGGGCAGATCCCGCGCGCGACAAACCCGTCGGATTGAACAAGAGAAAGCAATCCAAAGGCGACATTTTTCGCGCGCGCCGCGTCGGCGCCTTGCGGAGAGATTTTATGCTTGTCGCAAAGCGCCGCGAGCACGGTGCCGCCGATTATCGCGCAGTCCTCCATGCCGGTCGCGTATCCGCAAGGATTGGGGAATTGCCTCTTTACTTCGTCCGCGGTCGGCAGGTGGTTTTGGCACGTCGCGGGGTCGTAGGAGGAAAGGCATTCGTAAAAGAGGTTTGTCTTGGGCAGAAAAAATCTCTCCCACATGGCGGACTCTTCGGCGCGGATTTTTTCGGCGATAGGATTTTCGCCCGCGCCGAGAGCGGAAAGCGCGCCGAACGCGCAAACAAGGCACGCGGCGAAAGCCGCTGTTTTAATGGATTTCATTCCCGCGTTTTTAGACGCTTTCCGCCGCCCGCGCAAGAGCGAAGTTGCTTGACTCATGCGCGCGCCGCGGAAATTATCTTCGGCTTTATTATGGACAGATTTTCAAGACCACCCGAAAGCTCAATGGAGCGGCTCGGCGCCCTCGCGCGGGAGCTTCGCGCGCGCCGCTTCAACCAGCTCGGATACCCATTCGACCAAGAGACGTCGCTGGCGGGATTCTACCAGTGGCTCGTCGACACCGGGCTTTGCGACCTGACTCTCATAAACGTCGGCGACCCCTACAAAACGCAGTGGGACATGCTCCACACCGACGAGTTCGAGCGCGCGTGCATCGATTTTCTCGCCCGCGCGTACGGCTTCGGCGACGACCACTGGGGCGTCATTTCCAACGGCGGCACCGACGGAAATATGCACGGGATATATTTCGGGCGAAAGGCGCTCGCGGCGAAGTGCGGCTTGCCGCCGATCCTCTACGTCTCGGACGAGGCGCACTATTCGGTAAAGAAGCTTGGCGACATTCAGAACATCGAAACGCGCACGATCGCCGCGCTCGAAAACGGGCAAATGGACGTTGCGGACTTTCGCAAAAAGCTCGATTCCTCGCGCCCGGCGCTCGTGGCGATCGCAATCGGCGGGACGTTCAAGGGCGCGATCGACGACCAGCGCGCGATCGCCGAAGTTCTCGACGAAGTTCGCCCGCCCGCGGTTTACAGGCACCTCGACGCCGCCCTGTTCGGCGGCTATCTGCCGTTCCTTGACGACCCCGCCGCGCGCGAAATTCTCGACGCGGAAAAAATGGGCTTCGATTCCGTCGCCGTTTCGGGGCATAAATTTTTCGGGCTAAACGAGCCCGCCGGCGCGTTCGTCTGCCGAAAGGAGACTCTCGCGCACATGCAGAACAATCCCGTCCCGTATCTCAACGGCGTGATACCGACTGTCGCGTGCTCGAGAAGCGGGTTCGATGCGCTGAAATTTTTCTGGCGCATATCGACCGTAGGCAAAGACGGCTTCGCGCGGCAGGCGAAAGCCGTTCTCGAGAACGCGCAGTATCTGCGCGAGGCTCTCATATCGCGCGGTGTCAAGGCGCGCGCGAACAGGTTTTCAAACACCGTCGTTTTCCCGCGCCCGAGGGAGGAGGCAATCCACAAATACGCTCTCGCGTGCAACGACGACGCCTACTGGGGCAGGCTCTCGCATGTTGTGGTCATGCAGTATTTCACGCGCGAGCTTTGCGACAAAATCGCCGACGACATCGCGCGGGCTTAAAAAATCCCGCGCCTTGGCGCGCGCGGGGCAAACGCGCTCAAAGCGCGCTCATTCCCTTAAAATAGAAAAACGCCGCCACCGCGAACAGCGCCGCCGCGGCGCAGAGCATTTTCAGCTTGTGGCGCAAAAAGCGCGCCTCGGGCGATAGGTTGCCGCGCGCGTATCTGTCGGAATAAAACCTCTCCGCGACGTCGGGGTTTTCGACGGCCTCGTAAAATTTATACGCGAACCTCGCCCCGATTATCATAAACACCGCGCCGATCAAAAACGGGGTTATCGAATGGAGGTCTTCAATCAGGATTTTTTCAACGAGCGAGATTTCCTCTTGGGGGTTGTCCATCGGGTTTCTTTCGGGGGTGGGGTTCTCAAGTTTTCATCGCGGCTGAAAAATTGCAACGCGCCGCGATTTAAGTTGTTTGAGAATAGAAAACCGCCAAGCGGCTGTCAAACGTTTTCGGATTTTTTCGCCCCGCTATTTTTCGAGGGCTCGCAAAAATTTGACGAGCTTGTGCATGATGGAGTCGTCGAGGGCGTGCTCCATGCGGCACGCGGCGACGTCCGCGGCGGCTTGGTCGACGCCGAGAATCTTCACAAAAAATCCGCGCAAAAGCTCGTGCTTGCGCCTTACGGAGGCCGCGACTTTCCTGCCCGCGGGCGTCAGGCTGACGGGCTTATATTTTTCGTACACGACGAGCCCGCGCTCGGAGAGCGCCCCGAGCGCCGAAGTCACCGAGGGCTTTTTTATCTTGAGCGCGGCGGCGATGTCGGTCGGGCGCGCGACGCCGTTTTCCGCCTCGAGCTGCGCGATCGCCTCGAGGTAGTCCTCCAGATGTTCGGATAGCCTGTTGGAATGTTCGTCCATAAAAGCTTTTTTATGAAAATTTCGGCGCGGCGGGCTGTCAACAGAAATTTGCCCCGCTAAAGGCGCGCGATTGTCTTGGCCGAAAAGTGCGAAATTCTCTTGCCCTCGAAGCGCGGGTCGCCGAAAAATTTTTCGAGGTCGAGCTCGGCGTCGGGCATGATTTTTTTCTTAACAAGCTCGGGCTCGAGCTCGCCGCCCTTGAAATAGACGACGCCGTTTGAAAGGTTCCCCTTTTTGCCGCGCGCGATGCGTTTTTTTACGAAGCCGAAAAACTGCGGCAGCGCGCAGACCGAGCGCCCCGTTATGTAGTCGAACTCGTCGCGGTATTCCTCGATGCGGGCGTTGTGCGCGTAGGCGTTCGGCAGGCGGAGCTCGGCGAGCATTTCGTTTATCATCGCGATTTTTTTCCCGACACCGTCGAACATCTCGACCGTCGCGTTCGGATAGATAACCGCCATGGCGATTCCGGGAAGCCCGCCGCCCGTCCCGACGTCGGCGATTCTCGCGCCGTCGGAGGGTCTTAAAAACGCGCCGATCGCCGCGCAGAAGGCGATGTGCCGGTATTCGACATCGTCCATGTCGCGCCGCGAGAGCAGGTTCACTTTCGCGTTCGCCTCCCTCAAAAGCGCGCCGAATTTTTCGAGCTTCTCGATTTGCCCGCCGTTTAAAAACGGCAGCTTCTCAAAGGGGGAGGGCATTAGAAAATTTCTTCGGGCTTGAAGAAGCGGGCGATTTCAATCTCGGCGTTTTCGGGCGAGTCCGACGCGTGGCAGATGTTCTCGCGGGTGTTTTCGCCAAAGTCGCCGCGTATCGTGCCGGCGGGCGCCTCCTGCGAGTTCGTCTGCCCGAGAAGGGCGCGAACCTTGCCCACCACGCCGCTTCCCTCGAGCACCGCCATCACGACGGGCGCGCGCTTCATGAAATCGACGAGCGGCGGGTAGTAGGGCTTGCCGACGATGTGCGCGTAGTGCTCGGCGAGAATGTCGTCGCCAAGGCGCGCCATTTTCAGCGCCGCGATTCTAAAACCGGGCTTCATCAGCCGCGCGAGGACGTCGGGCAGCAGGCGTTTTTCCATGCAGTCGGGCTTGAAGATTACGAATGTTCTTTCTTCCATAGGGTCTGAATTTGTTTCTTTATCGGACGGCTTCAACCAAAAAAAATCTAAATGCTTGATTTTTCGCGCGGGGCTGGAATACTTGGCTCCCATGAAGACGTTTAGGAAAGCTTTTTCAATAATAGAGGTTTTGCTCGTGGCGGTCATTCTCGGGCTGGTGGCGGCGGTGTTTTTCCCCGCGACGGTGAAGATTCACAAGCTCGCGCGAGAGAAGGCGATTGTCTCGAACATCGCGGCGATCGTCAAGGCGGGCAAAAAATACAACATCGAGAAGGACACCAAGAGCGTCGACTACAAAACGCTCGTGGAGTCGAAATATCTCGACGCGCGCAAGTCTATCGGCGGAGAGTCTTACGACTCAATCAAAATAGAAGCCGCCGGCGGAAAGATCACGTTCGACAACCCGTTCGGCGATAAAATCGTCCGCGAATATTAAGCGCGCTTTTCTCCCGCGATGGCGGCTTCGCTTGCGAAGCCGTTTTTTTGTGGACAACGCCCGCGCGATTTGGAAACATATTCGCGCTATGAGGAACAAAATTCTTTCAATCGCGGTCGCGGCGGCGGCATTGGTGTCGCTTTACGCGTGCAACAACTGCGCGTGCGAAAAATGCGCATGCGGCAAAAACAACATCGTCATTTTTGACGCCTCCCAGACGGCGGACAAAAAGCCGATTTTTATAACAAACGACAAGCCGTTCGTCGCGCTCGGCGAGTGGGACTTGTCGAAGAATCTCGACTTTCTCGTCGAGTTTGAGGACGTCGCGGGCGTCTCGAGCGTGCTCAAGCTCAAGCTCTATGACGACCCGAAAGAGGAAAACAACTACGACGGCAACTTCTCGATAGCCTCCTACCGCTACGCGAAAGGCGAGAAGGGCAGCGTTGTCATAAGCTACCCGAAGCTCCCCGCGCACCCCGAGCTTCTCGGCGAGATGAAGCTTATGCGCACCGACCCGTTCTTCAGGGGCGACCGCTCGAAAATCCTCTCCGACTGCTCGAAAATCCGCAAGATTACTATAGAGCGCGGGCGCGCCGCGGCGTGGAATGTGCCGACAAAAGTGGCGATAAAAAAAGTCGTCGCGCTCGACACGTCGAACAAAAAGCTGCCGGAATATTATTCCTACCCCGCCGAAAAATTCTTCCCGTTTGTCGACAAATACGGGCAGTTCAAATTCAAGGAGTGGCCGGGAAAAATCCGCTCCGACGCCGACCTTAAAGCGTCGCTTGAGCGCGAGGAAAAAGACCTCGCCGCGCACCCGGGGTCGCCCGAGGGCTGGAGCAAGTTCGGCGGCTGGAAAGACGGCCCGAACCTCGGCGCAACGGGGCATTTCAGAGTCCAGAAATACGGGGGCAAATGGTGGCTCGTCGACCCCGAGGGCTATCTGTTCTGGTCGCACGGCATCGTCCGCGTGACGCCCTCGAGCGCCATCACCCCGCTTGACGGGCGCGAAAAATATTTCGAGAACCTGCCCGCCGCGAACGACAAATTCGCGCTCTTCTACAAGACGAAAGACGAGCTTCTCGCGCCCTACTACACCAAGCGCGGCCTGAAGAAAACTTACGACTATTCCGCCGCCAACATTTACCGCAAATACGGCGAACAGTGGCGCGAAAAATTCGCCGACACCGCCCACCGCCGCCTGAAAAGCTGGGGCTTGAATACAATCGCGAACTCGTCGGACTCGTTTATTTTCATGCAGGGCAAGACGCCCTACGCCGAGCGCTTCGAGATACACTCGCGCGCGATATCCGGCAAGTTCGGCTGGTGGTGGCCAATCGCCGACCCGTGGGATCCCTCGTTCGCGAAGTCGATAAACGACAACCTCGACGCGCGCGCCGACCAGCTCAACGACCCCTTCTGCGTGGGCTACTTTGTCGACAACGAGCACCATTGGGGCTCGCCCGCGACGATCGCGCGCAACGTGTGCCTGTCGCCCGTCGACCTGCCCGCGAAGGCTGAGTTCATGAAAGACCTCAAGGCGAAATACGGCGATATTTCCGCGCTCAACAAGGCGTGGAAAAGCTCGTATAAATCTTGGGACGACTTTATGAAAACCGAGGCGGATCCCGAAAACGGCGACGCCAAGGACCTCGCCGCGTTCTCGGAAAAATTCATCGGAAAATATTTCGAGAATATCCGCAAGGGCATAAAGGCGCGCGCCCCGCACATGCTCTACATGGGCTGCCGCTTCGCGGGCTCGAACCCGATCGTCCTGCGCCAAGCCGCGAAATACTGCGACATCATCAGCTACAACCGCTACTGCGATTCGCTCGCGACGTTTGAGCTACCCAACGGCATCGACAAGCCGATTATGATCGGCGAATTCCACTTCGGCGCGCTCGACAGGGGGCTGTTCCACGTCTCGCTGATTCTCACTAAAGACCAGAAAGACCGCGGGCAGCACTACTACGACTATGTGGAGTCGGCGCTGAAGCACCCGCAGATCGTGGGCACGCACTGGCACCAATTCTCCGACCAGTGCGTTGTCGGGCGCTTCGACGGCGAGAATTTCCAAGTCGGCTTTACGGACGTCGCCGACCAGCCCTACGGGGAGACGATCTCCAAGGCGCGCGAAATCGGATACAAAATGTACCGCACGCGAATGGGCAAATAGAGCCGCATTTTTCTATCCGAAAACGCGCCCGAAACGGCGCGTTTTTTTTCGCCGATTTTTATTTTTTTGCTTTAAATGGCGCGGGAAACGTGCGGTAATGGACGGGTTTTTAGGGCGCCGAGAGGCGCGAAGGAGTTCTATAATATATGCGGATACAAAAGTATATATCGCAGTGCGGGGTCTGCTCGCGCCGCGAGGCTGAGCGGAAAATTCTCGAGGGCGCGGTGTCGGTCAACGGCGAGCCCGCGCAAATCGGGCAGGATATCGACGAGGGGAAAGACAAGGTCTCGGTCGACGGCGTGCTGCTGCGCGGCGCGCAGGCGGAAAAAGTCGTGCTGGCGATGAACAAGCCAAAGGGCTGCATCTGCTCGAACGCCGACCCGTTCGAGGCGAAAACGGTCTTCGACTTGCTCCCCGAGCCGTTCGCATCGATGAAGCTCTTTTGCTGCGGCAGGCTCGACAAAAATTCGCAGGGGCTTCTCATTCTCACAAACGACGGCGAGCTCGCCAACAAAATCACCCACCCGTCGAGCGGCGTGGTCAAAAAATACCGCGTGCTTCTAAACAGGGACGTCGACAAAAAAATTATCCCTATCCTCCTGCGCGGCGTGACGGTCGAGGGCGAGAGGCTCAAGGCGTCGAAAATTTTGCCCGACCCCTCAGGCCGCCCCGACTCCGCGCGGCGGCTCGAAGTGTGGCTCAGCCAGGGGCGCAAGCGCGAGATACGCCGAATGTTCGAGGCGGTCGGATACTTCGTCAAGGAGCTCAAGCGCTTCCAGATAGGCGCTCTTGTGCTAAAGCGCATTCCCGAGGGCGCGGTGAAAATCCTCGGCAAGGCTGACATAGAAAAAATCTTTTCATAATATGGAACGGGAAAAAATATTTGACAGCGTCGAGGACTGCATCGCCGAGTTCGCGCGCGGCGGAATTTTGATCGTCGCCGACGACGAGAACCGCGAGAACGAGGGCGACATGATCTGCGCGGGCGAAAAGGTGACGCCCGAAGTCGTCAACACGATGGTGCGCTTCGCGCGCGGTTTGCTGTGCGTGCCGACGACGAGCGAGCGGCTTTTGCAGCTTGGCATAGACGACATGGTGCGCCTGAACCGCGACTCGAAGGGGACGGCGTTCACCGTCACCGTCGACGCCGCCGAGGGCATCACGACGGGCATCAGCGCCGCCGACAGGGCGCGGACGATCAACCTTCTTGCGAACCCCGCCGCGACCGCCAAAGACTTCGTTTCGCCCGGGCATCTCAACCCGCTTCGCGCGCGGGCGGGAGGCGTTCTCGAGCGCGCGGGGCACACGGAGGCCGCCGTCGATTTGGCGAGGCTCGCGGGGCTTTTCCCGTGCGCGGCGATCTGCGAAATCATCAAGGACGACGGCACGATGGCGCGCGTTCCGGATCTCGTCGAGTTCAAAAAAAAGCACGGAATGAAAATGATGAGCGTGGCGTCGCTCATCGAGTACAGGCTAAAGCGCGACACCGGGCTTGTGCGCGAAATTTTCAGGCGCGACATCGAGACTTCCAAAGGTTCGTTCTCCTTGCGCGGCTTCCGCGCCGCCGACGGGCGCGTCCACTTCGCGCTCGTCAAGGGCGAGATTTCCGAAGAGCCGACTCTCGCGCGCGTCCACTCCGAAAACGCGTTCGCCGACATCTTTTTCGACGCGTCGCTTAAGAGCGGCTCGGCGTCGTTCGAGAAGGCGCTCGAGGCGATAGCAAAGCGCGGCAGCGGCGCGGCGGTTTACATCGCCCAGCCGAACTCGGGCGTCAACCTCGCGAGCGCGAGCCCGACCGCCCCGAACGTTCGCGACTACGGAATCGGCTCGCAGATTTTGCGCGCCTTGGGATTTAAGAAAATCAGGCTTCTTACGACAAGCCCCGGCAGGCACTCCATTCCGGAGGGCTTCGGGCTCGAAATCGTCGAGGAGATAAAAATAGGGGACTAAAAAATGAGCTTAAACAAAGGCAAAATGCCGTCGATTGACGCGTCGCCATACCGCTTCGCGATTGTGGCTTCGCGCTTCAACAAAAAATACGTCGACGCCCTCGTGCGCGACGCCGTCAAGGCGCTGAACTCGCGCGGGGTCGGCTCCGAGAACGTCAGGCTTGTGCGCGTCCCGGGGGCGGCGGAAATTCCGCACGTTTGCAACATGCTCGCCGAGACCGACGAGTACGACGCGGTCATCGCGCTCGGCGTCGTCATCGCAGGCGACACCCCGCACCACCTAATCATTGCCCACAGCACCGCGAACGCGCTCCAGCAGATCGCGATCGCCACGACCGTCCCGATGATAAACGGGATAATCGTCGCCGAGAACGAGGAGCAGGCGAAAGCCCGCACCGTCGGGGAGATCGCCCGCGGGACGGAGTTCGCCGAGTGCGCCATGGAAATGGCGTGGCAGGCGGCGATGCTGCTCGACGAAGTTCTCGACGCGCAGGAAAAACGCGAGGAGGAAAAGGGGAAATGAACGCTCCGAAAAACGCGGGCAGGCGCGAAAACAGAATCGCCGCGATGCAGTTTTTGTACATGGCGGACATGAGCAGGCCCGCCGACACCGGCGCGGCGCTCGCGGCGTTTCTCGAGTCTAAAGAAAAACCGCGCGAGTTTTTCGCGTTCGCCGAGGCGCTCGTCGCGGGCGCGCTCGCGCACCTTCCCGAGGTCGACGCGGCGATAGCCAAAAGCGCGAAGAATTGGGCGATGGACAGAATCGCGAAAGTCGATTTGGCGATCCTGCGCCTCGCGGTGTTCGAGCTTCTCTTCCGCGACGACATTCCGCCCGTCGTGTCGATAAACGAGGCGATAGACTTGGCTAAGGAATTTTCGTCGTCCGAGGCGCGCAGGTTCGTAAACGGCGTGCTCGACAACGTGAAGGGCACGCTCAATAGGCCGCTTCGCACGCCCAACAAATAACGATGTTTTCGGTTTTCAAAAAATTCAAGAACGGCTTGAAGCGCACCGCGGACGCGGCGCTCGGGGCGTTCTCGTCGATGCTCGGCAGGAAAATTTCCGAAGAGGACATCGCCGCGATCGAGGAAACCCTCTTCGCCGCGGACTTCGGCTACGAGACCGCCGAGGAAATCGTCGGGGCGATAAAAAAGGAATACTCCCGCAACCGCGAAATGCGCGGAATGGACGCGGCGCGCATCGGCGCGGACTATCTTTATAAAATTCTCGCGGGCGCGGAGGGAGAGCTTGCGCGCGCGCCCGATGGAGCCCCGACGGTCGTGTGCCTTGTCGGGGTAAACGGCGCGGGCAAGACCACGACCTGCGCGAAGCTCGCCTTTGAGGCGCAGTCGCGCGGCGAGGACGCGGTTCTGGGCGCGTGCGACACTTTCCGCGCCGCCGCCAACGAGCAGATACGCGAGTGGGCGAGCCGCCTCGGCGTAAGGCTCGTCGAGAGCGAGCATGGCGCCGACGCCGCCGCGACCGCGTTCGACGCGTGGCAGTGCGCCAAGGCGAAAGGCGCCAAGTGGCTTTTCCTCGACACCGCCGGCAGGTTTCACACGAAAGAAAATTTGATGTCGGAGCTTTCAAAAATCGGGCGCGTTCTGAAAAAGAACGACCCGTCCGCGCCGCACAATTCGGTGATCGTGCTCGACGGCAGCCTCGGCTCGAACAATATCGAGCAGGCTCTCGCGTTCGACAAGGCGTTCCCGCTGACGGGCGCGATAATCACAAAGCTCGACGGAACGGGCAGGGGCGGGTCGATCGCGGGCATATACCGCAAGCTCAAAGTTCCGATACTTTATGTGGGGCTCGGCGAAAAGCCCGAAGACCTGCAAAAATTCAACGCGCGCGCCTACGCCGACGGCGTATTCGGATTGGAGTAGACTATGATTAAGCTAAAGGTAAATCTTTCGGGGCGTTCCTATCCCGTCCACGCGGGCGCGGGCGCGTTTGAAAAAGCCCTCGCCGAGTTCTCAAAGCTCGCCGCGCTTGGGCGAAAAACTTTCTGCATCGCCGACCGCGCCGTCCTAAAAGCGCACCCCGGCAAGGCGGCGGTGCTCGCAAAAACCGCGAAGATTATCGAAGTCGCGGGCGGTGAAAAATCCAAGTCGATAAAAAATTTCGCCGCGCTTTGCTCCGCCTTGGCGCGCGAAAACGCCGACAGAAAAAGCGCTGTCGCCGCGCTCGGCGGCGGCGTTGTGGGCGATCTTGCGGGCTTTGTGTCGGCTTCGTATATGCGCGGCACCGACTTTTACCAAATCCCGACAACGCTCCTTGCGATGGTCGATTCTTCCGTCGGCGGAAAGACGGGCGTGAACATCGCCGAGGGAAAAAATCTCGTCGGCGCGTTCCACCAGCCGAAGGCGGTTTTCACCGACACCGATTTTCTGTCGACTCTCCCCGCGCGGCAGTTCGCGGCGGGCATGGCGGAGGTCGCCAAGTGCGCCGTCTTGGGCGACGCGAAATTGTTCGCCGCGCTCTCGCGCGAGGGCGAAAAAATAAAAAATTCCCCGCGCGAACTTTCGCGCGCGATCGCCGCGGCGTGCTCGCTCAAGGCGAAAATCGTCGCCGCCGACGAGCTTGAAACCGCCGCGAGCGGCGGGAGGGCGCTGCTCAATTTGGGGCATACGTTCGGGCACGCCATCGAGCGCTGCGCGGGGTACGGAAAGTATCTGCACGGCGAGGCCGTCGCGGTCGGAATGGTCATGGCGGCGGTTCTCTCGCGCGGGCTCGGGCTGATTTCGGGCGCCGAGGTTTTGAAAATCGAGTCTCTGTTAAAGTCGCTAAATCTGCCCGTAAGATTGCGCCCGCAAATTCCCGCGCGCGATTTGATGGAAGCGATGTCGCGCGACAAAAAGGCGGTCTCGGGGCAGCTGCGGTTTGTGGTAATCGAATCGATAGGCTCGGCGGCGACGATGAAAATTGACCGCAAGACGGCAGCCTCGGCGATCGCCGACTTTTACAAATCCTGATGCCAGCCCCCGCCACAGACGCCCATTGCCACATTCCACGCGGCGTTTTCGCGCCCGCGCGCGGAGGCGCCGAAATTTGCGTAAGCGCGTGCTTCCCCGGCGAGTGGGAGACTCTCGAAAAGCTTGGCGGCGTTTCGATAAAAAAGGCGTATGGCTTGCACCCCGCGTTCGCGGACAAAGGTTTTTGCGCGGAAGATTTTCACGAATTGCTTTTGAGGCTTCGCGTCTTTTTGCCGAAAGCCGACGCCGTCGGCGAGACCGGGCTCGACGCGAATTGCGGCTTTCCCATTGAGGCTCAAGCCGAGGTTTTTCGAGCGCAGCTTAAGTTTGCGAAAGAGTTTGGCTTGCCCGCCGTCGTCCACTGCGTCGGCAAGTGGGGCATGGCGGCGGAAATAATTTCGGAGAGTTTTCGCGGCGGGTGGAAATTTCTTTTGCACGCGGCGTCGTGCTCGGCTGAAATCGCAAAGCAGATGTTAAAGCTCGGCGGATATTTTTCGTTTGGGCTGCGCGAGCTGTCCTCGCGCGGCGGCTTGCGGTGCCTCTCTTGCGTCCCGGAAAACAGAATTTTGACCGAGACCGACGGCGCATCGGCGGCGGAAGACCGGAAAGCCGTCTTGGAAAAACTCGCGTCGGTTTTGGGCGCGGAGCCCGAGCCTCTCGCGGAGCGCGTTTACAAAAATTTTACGGAGTTTTATTCAAAATGAACGCGGAGCGGTTTTCAAGAAGCGGCGCGCTCTACGGCGCGGGGGCGCGCGAAAAGCTCGCCTCGGCTAAGGTCGCGGTGTTCGGCGTGGGGGCTGTGGGCTCGTTCGCGGCGGAGGCGTTGGCGCGGCTCGGCGTCGGCGAGTTCGTCCTCGTCGATTTCGACAAAGTCGAGCCGTCGAACATCAACAGGCAGCTTTGCGCGCTCGGCTCGACAATCGGAATGCGCAAGACCGAAGTCATGCGCTCGCGCATTCTCGACATCAATCCCGACGCGAAAGTTTCCGCGATAAACGAGCTTGTAAGCTCTGACAACGCCGCCGAGTTCGCGGCTCTCGGGGCGAACGTCATCGTCGACGCGATAGATTCCATCGCGCCGAAAGCCGCCCTTTGCGCCGCCGCGCTGTCGGCGGGCGCGCCGATTGTCTCGAGCATGGGAGCCGCCCGCAGAAAGGATCCGTCGAAAGTCGAGACCGCCGAGCTTTTCAAAACCCGCGGCTGCCCGCTCGCCGCGAGGCTGCGCAAAGAGCTTCGGGCGCGGGGATTTTCAAAGGGGCAGCCGTGCGTGTTTTCGGCGGAGGAAATTTCGCCCGAGACGCACGTTGCGAGCGGCTCCGAGGGCGGCGGAAAAATTGTCGGAAGCACGCCCGTGGTGACGGGAGTGTTCGGGCTTTTCTTGGCGCATCTTGCGCTCAAACAAATTTTGGAGGAAAAGTGAGTGTCGATTTACGATAGAAATTATATGAGGGGGCGCGCGCGAACGCCGCGGCTTTCGGATTTTTTGAGCGGCTCGCCGACAAACATTCTCATCTTCGCGAACGCCGCGGCGTTTCTCGCGCAGGCGTTCGCCGAGCGGATCTTCGGAAGCGCCGCGGTCTGCGAGTGGTTCGCGCTGTCGGTCGGCTCGGTCGCGTCGGGGAAGCTCTGGACGCTTCTTACATATTCGTTTATGCACGGCGGGCTGCTGCACATCATGTGCAACATGCTCGGTCTTTATTTTATGGGGCGGTTTGTGGAGCGCGCGTTCGGCCCGCGCCGGTTTTTGGCGATTTATTTCCTCGGCGCGATAGCGGGAGGCTTGGCGTGGCTCGCGCTCTCGGCGGTTTTTCAAGACGGCGAATTTCTCGTCGGGGCGAGCGCGTCGGTGGTGGCAGTGTTCGCCGCGTTTTGCATAGCCTATCCGCCGATGCCGCTCACGTTCCTTTTGTTTTTCGTCATTCCGATTTCAATGCTCCCGATGACGATGCTTAAAGTCGCGGTCGGGTTTGAAGTGTTCGGGCTTCTGTATTCTATAATGGGAGGCGGCGCGGTTGTGGCGTACTCGGCGCACTTGGGCGGGCTCGCGCTCGGGGCGGGGCTCGCGAAATTTATGCTTTCGCCGCGCGCGCAAAAACCCGAGAGCCCGCGCCGCGCGGGGGGATCGGCCGACGACTATTCTTTCAAGGTGAACATTTCGGGCGGCGCCCCCGACCCCGAAGAGGTTGACAGGATTCTCGAAAAAATCGGCAAGAGCGGCTTCGCTTCGCTGACGGACGCCGAGCGCGACGTTTTGCGCCGCGCGCGCGACCGGCTCAACAACAGATAGGCGGAACAAAAACGCGAAGCGGCTTGTCAAAAATTCGGAAATATATTTAATGGTAAGGAAAATTCGTTCGGTATGAGAAAAATCGCAAGACAAACAACCCTGCTGCTGATTTCGCTTTTCGCGCTGGCGTCGGCGTGCCTTTTGCCCGCCGCCCCGCAAACGCCGCGCCAAGCCGCGCCCAAGCGCGTGTCGCTCCAGACGCCCGAAAAAATGCGCAACGAGACGCGCTACGTTGTGTTTCTGCTCGAGCGCGGGCACTATCTGAAAACGCCCGTCTCCGAGCTCGACGTGCGCGAGTTCATTCGCGAGTACATGCAGAACGTCGATTTCTTCAAGCTGTTTTTCACCACCGAGGACGTCCAGCATTTTCAGGATTTCTTCGCCCCGTCGATCGAGATTATGCTCGCGCAGGGCACGCTTCTTCCCGCGTTCTCGATTTACGACCGCTTCATCGAGCGCGCGAAGTCGCGCATCAAGTGGATAAAAAAGCGAATGGAAGAGCCGTTCGATTTCGAGACCGGCGCCACGTTCCGCCCCGACAGGCGCAAAGAGGACTGGCCCGCAGACCTCGCCGCGGCGGACAAGCTTTGGGAAAAGCGAATTCAGTTTGATTTGATAAACCAGATTCTCGGCTATTCCGACGAACTCGGCGGCGACGACGCCGTCGAAGAGGAAGAGGAGAAAAAATCCGAAGAGGATCCTGAAGGTCTCGGCAACTGCAAGCCGCAGGAAGAGACTTCCGAGGGCGCCGAATCGGAAGCGGTAAAGCCCGCCGCTTCCGCCGAAGCCGCCGCCGAAAAGCCCGAGCCCGCCCCAAAGACGTTCGAGGAAAAACTCGCAAAGGCGAAGTCCGAAGTTCTCAAGCGGTACGAGAGGCTCGTCGCCAACTACGAGACCGCCGACCAAATGGAAATTCAGGAAATTTATCTGAACACGCTCTCGCAGCTCTACGATCCGCACTCGTCGTTCCTCTCGGAATATTATCTCGAGGAGTTCGACATCTCGGTGCGCAACTCGCTTGTCGGAATCGGCGCGGTGCTTCAGGACAAAGACGGCTATTGCATGCTCGCCGAGCTTATGCCCGGCGGCCCCGCGCAGGAGTGCAAGCAGCTAAAAACGGGCGACAAAATTCTCGCGGTCGGGCAGGAGAGCGGCGAGATGGTCGACGTCATCGGAATGAAGCTGCGCAAGACTGTGCGCATGATCCGCGGCAAGGCGGGAACAAAAGTAAGGCTGCTGATAGAGCCCGCGTCGAACCCGTCGGCGCGCAAGACCGTCACGCTCGTCCGCCGCGAGATAAAGCTTACGACAAAGCTCGCCAAGGCTGAACTTTACACTGTGCCTGTCGGCGACAAAACCGTGCCGATCGGCGTGATAGACCTGCCCGCGTTCTACGGGGAGTCGGGCGGCTCCGACGGCGCGCGCGGCTTCAGCACGTCGAAGGACGTCGAGGAGCTTCTGCTTAAGCTGAAAAAACTGGGCGCGAAGGGAATAGTTCTCGACCTGCGCCGCAACGGCGGAGGCTTCCTCAACGAGGCCGTCGATCTTGCGGGGCTTTTCATAAAGACGGGGTCGGTCGTGCAGGTCAGGGACGCCGCGGGCAGAACAAACAAGCTGCACGACGAAAACCCGAAAGTCGTCTGGGACGGGCCGCTCGTGATTCTCGTCAGCAGGCTGTCGGCGTCGGCGACGGAGATCGTCGCGGGCGCGCTGCAAAACCACCGCAGGGCGGTGATTGTCGGCGACAAATCGACGCACGGCAAGGGGACTGTTCAGGCGGTCTATCACCTCGAAAATTTCGACCCCAAGCAAAAGAGCGCGGCGAAAATCACCGTGCAAAAATGGTACGCGCCCAACGGCGACTCTATTCAGCTCAAAGGCGTCCATTCCGACATCGTCCTGCCGTCGGTTTACGACTACATGGAAATCGGCGAGGAGCACAAGGACTACGCGATGAAGTGGGACGCCATCGCGCCCGACAATCTCGAGCCCGACGGCGGCTACTGCCTCGACGCGACCCGCGCGAAAAATCTCCTCGCGAAGCTCGAGAGCCTTTCTTTGAAGCGCAGGCAAAATCTCGACGAATTCGGCGCGCTCGGAGAGCGCATAAACTGGGTCAAGAACAAGCAGGAGCGCAAGGACTGGAGCCTGAATTTCAAAAAGCGCGAGGACGAGCTCAAGGCGGACGAGGCATTCAACGACGCCCTCAAGGAGCGCCGCAAAAAATTCGCCGAGGCGAATTATCCCAAGAGCGAAGTTTTGCTCGATTCGGCTAAAGAGAACGGCGGCCAGCCGAAAAAGCCGCACAAAAAGAAGCACTCGCCCAAGACAAAGCTCGACCTCGACGAGGACGGCGACGAGGACGAGTCCCTCGATTCCGACGCGCAGCTGCACGAAGGTTTGCGCATCATGTGCGACTGGCTCGACTTTATCGAGCACCCCGACAAGCTCGCCGAGCCGCAAAAAATTCCCGACGCGCACGCGAGCGTGGACAACACCGAAAAGCCCGCCGTGGAATAGCGGGCTTGAGAAAAATTAGAAAAATTTTTCGCGCGAAAATTAAAACAATAAAAAACGCGCCGCGGAGAAAGCGGCGCGTTTTTTTGTTTTTTTACCGTCTGGGCGGCGGCTGCATTCCGCCTCCTCTCGGGGGTTGTCCGCCGCCCCTTGGAGCGGGAGCCATTCTCGGGGCGGGAGCGGGTCTCGGAGCGGGGGCGATTCTCGGCGGCGGAGCCGGCATCGGGCGGCAGTGGTGGTATGGCCCGTGCGGAGGGCGCACGACCAGCGGCGTTATCGCGCGGATAATCGGGGCGATGTTTCCAATGACGACTTCCGCCGTCGTCGGGCGGTCAACATACACCGTCTGCGTCTGCGGGACAACCAGTGTCTGCGGTTGCTGCACAACGACCGTTTGCGGCTGCGGCTGCTGCACCACGACGGTCTGCCCCGCCGCTTGCGGCTGCTGGACATACACCGTCTGCGTTTGCGCAGCGGGTTGCTGCACCACGACCGTGCTTTGCTGCGGGACGTAGGTCTGCGTCTGCGGATAGATTATTGTTATGTCGCCTCTGCTTTGCAGGCTCATCGAGCCCAAGAGCAGAACTGTTATGATATGGGTTTTATCCATAATTTTTCCTCTCTTTCCGAACTGGTAAAACGCCGCGGCGGTTTTTTAGTTTCAAAAATTTTTTACGCGTCGAAAATTTTCGCGTCGGAGTAGGAAATTATTTTCGCGCGCACGGACTCGGGCGGCAGGTTGAAAATTTTTTCGACCGCCTGTTTATATATGGAAAGCTGTTCGGCGCGCTGCGGCGTTTGCGCCGCGGTGCGTTTAAAGTCGATGACGACCGCGCTTTTCGCCGCGCCGCTTTCGTCGAGAGAAAGAGCGATCCTGTCGATGCAGCCCTTCGCGCGCTTTCCGCCGACGAGCGCGTCGAACGAAAATTCCGCCTCGTATTTTACATTTTTGCGCGGCGCGAAATATTCGGCGATCGCGGGGTTTTCAAGCGCGCCGCGGACTGCCTTCTTTGCGCATGCGAACGCTTCGCCGCAAAGGCGCGCTTTATGCGCGGCGCGCTCGGCGCGCCCGTCGGCGTCGGCGTCCGACGCTTCCACATTTTGGAAAGCCGCGTGCACGGCAGTTCCAAGCTCGGCGTTTTTCAGGTCGAAAAATTCCGCCGATCCCGCCGCTTTCGACGGCGACAGCGTCTCGGGCGGACGGTATGGCTTTGGGTTTTTCAGCGCGGGCAAAATATCGGGCGCAGCGCAGCGCATGGAGCCTTCAAAGCTTTTGTGCCAATTTATGTCGCCAAAAGTTATGCCGCGCCTCTCGGCGGCATCGTCAAAAATTTTAGACTTCTCTTTGTCGGGAATGTCGCCGCGCAGCCCGGGAATGAATGCGTTTGCCGCCAGCTGCGCGAGCCCGCCGCTCGGGAGTTTTTTCGGGCGCGGCATAACGACATACAGCGCGCGCTTTGCGCGGGTGAGCGCCACATACAGCGCGCAGATGTCGTCGAACGCCCTGTTTCTTTTGAAGATTTTTTCCGTCTGGCGAAGCGCGGGAACCGCCATTCTGATTTCGCCCGGAGGCATATAGGCGATCGTCTTTTGCGACACCGCGCCGTTCTCTTCGGAAAGCACATATTGCAGCCCCGCAATGGAGGGGCTTTTTGATTTGTGCAGGTCGGGCAGGATAACTGCGTCGAAGCCGAGCCCCTTCGATTTGTGCACCGTCATAATTTGGACGCTTTCGGCGAGGCTCGTGAGCCGGAATTTTTTTTCATCGAGAAATTCGAGGAACGCGTCGATGCCGTTCGAGTCGGAATTGTCGAATTCGCGGCAGGCGTCGGCGAGCCTGTCGAGATTTTCCTCCGCCTGCGGCGGAATTTTTCCAAGCGCGCTTTCGAGCTTTTTTGCGAACAGCCCCGCGAGGCTTTCAAAGCCGCGCTCCGCGACCTCGGAGAGGATTTCTTCCCTGAAATTTTCCGACGCGGCAAACTGCGCGAGCGGGCACATGGAAAGATATTTTTGCGCAGCGGTGTCGGACGGGTGCGCGGCAAACTTCAGCATTTGCGCGAATGCGGGAACTGCCATGTTGTCCTCGGCGATCGGCTTTTCCAGCTCGCAGGCGACCTTTATGGAAAGATTTTCCTCGTCGATTCTTCGGCGCAAAAATTCCGCGAACTCGCCGACGGTTTTGTTTTTTCGCACGAGAACCGCGCAGGTTATCCCGCGCCGCGCGGGGTCTATCTCGCGGATTATTTTAAAGACTTCCTCGAACACGGCGTCGCCGCTTTCGGCGATCGCGAGCCTCGCGCAGGACGGCTTTGCGGGTTTTGCCCCGGGCAGGCTTTCAAATGAAGTGTGCGGGACAAATATCCTGATAAATTCGCGCGCCGCCTCGGGGTGGAAGGCGCATGCGAGGTCGTTCTCGTCGGCAAAGAACGAGTTTATCGCCTTTATGACATTTGCTCCGGAGCGGTGCGAAGTGGAGAGGTTGCCGCCGTCGAAAATCGCGCCGCCTTCGGGGTTCATCGCGTTGTAGCGCCTGAAAATTTCGTCGAACAAAAATCTGTCGCCGCCCCTGAACGAGTAAATCGACTGCTTTACATCGCCGACGTAGTAGAACGTTTTTTTGCCGTCTCCCGACGCGGCAATTTCGTCCATTATGTTTTCAAAAAATTTCCACTGCCGCCGCGAGGTGTCCTGAAATTCGTCGAAAAGCCAGTGGTCGAAGCGCGCGTCGAGGCGGTACTCGAGCAGCTGCGAGAGCGCGGGCGATGCGTTTTCAAGAAGCGCGGGGACGTCGTCGAATGTGAGCATTCCCGCGAGGCGAACGTTTTTGCCGTAGCGCTCCTCGAACATTTGCGCGATTTGCGCGGCGGCTCCCGCGGCTTGGCAGGCGCGGATTATGTGCGCGTGGCAGAGCATTTGCAAAAGCTCGGCGATCTTGTCCGCAATCTGCGCGCTTGCGGTGTGCGTTTTTTTTCTAAATTCTATCTCGAAACTCGATCCGCCCAGCCCGCCGTCCGCAAAAATTTTCGCGACGCGCTCGTAAGCCACGCCGGACTTGCCGAGCTCTTTGTCGTTTGAAGTTTTGAAAAAGTTTACGACGCCCTCGAGCGCGGGCTGCGCGGGGGAATTTTCCACAAGGCCTTCGAGCTCGGCGAGAGCAGCGGCGTATTTGGCGGCGTCCCATTCCTTGGGCGTTTTTCCGCCCGTTATGCTTTCGGCGCGCCCCCAGTGAAGCGGGTCGGGAACGTCGAGGAACATTGCACGGCACGCGTCTATCTGGTCGTTTAGCGCGCCGCGCAGAGATTTTTCATCGTTGCCGAACGACGCGCGCCTGACGATTTCCAGAAATTCCGAAAACGTTTTTTGGTCGGCGGAATTGGCGCGGAGAATGTCGTTTATTATCTTCGCTTTTTCCTTTTCCATTCTCGAGCTCTCGACAATGCGAATCTGCGAAAACACGCCGCTTTCGTTGGCGAACGCCTTTAGCGCGGAGGAGAAAAACGAGTCTATCGTCGAAAGGCGCATCGCGCCGATGTTTTTCGCGCACTGCTCGAGAAGCTCGAGGGCGTCTTTGCGCGCGATATACGTTCCCGATTTTTTTTCGCCAAAGGTGAGCTCCTCGATTTCTTCCGAGAGCCTCCGCGCGGCGGAGTCGTCGAGGGCGGCGTCCGCCAGCCGCCTTAAAATGTTCGAGAGAAATTCCCCCGCCGCCTTGCGCGTGAACGTGAGCGCGGTGATTCGCGTGGGGTCGGGCAGCCCGGTCTCGGGGTCTTTTGAATTTTCGGCGAGCGCGATAAAGCGCTTTGTCAGCGCGTAGGTTTTCCCCGAGCCCGCCGACGCCGACACTCTTTCGTTCTGGAAAATTTCGGGGCGCTTTTTCATTTCTCGAACTCCGCGCGCTTTTCGACTTCGATTTTCCCCTTGCCAAACAGCGCCTCGAACGACGAATACTTCGGGCTTTCGGCGGGGGTGAAGTCGGATTGTTTTATTTTTTCTATCGCGAATTTTGCGGCGTCGAGGGCGGATTGTTCGTATTCCGCGATGTCGCTCCAAAAATATATTCCGGTGTCGGCGGCGCTTTTTGTTGCGGCGAAATACGCGCACTGAGGCTCGGCGCAGCCAAAGGCGGCTCTCGCCGCCGCGCGGTAGATGGGAAGCTGCACGTTTAGCCATTTTCGCTCGCCGCCGATTTTCGGCATGTGCTTTTCGAGAATGTCGGCGGGCGAAAATTTGTCGTATGTCTTGTAGTCGACGACGAGAACTTCGCCGGTCGATTCGCGAATGTCGATGCGGTCGAAGACTCCCTTTAGCGTTTCGCCGGCGAACGGCATTTCAAATTGCATTTCCGCATGTGCGATTTTCCAGCCTTTGGCGCGGTGCTCCGCCTGCCTTTCGGCGCAGCTGCTCAACCTGTTTCTGATGTGCTCGAGCTGCAGGCGAACCTGCGCGCGCGGATTGCCGCCAAACAGCCCGATCGCGAGGGCGTCGAACTCGGCGTCGAGGCGTTTTTTGATTGTTTCCGCGTCGGCGGAATCGGCGTCGGGAGACTCCGCGAACTTGCGGAGAACCTCGTGGAGAATCGAGCCGAATTGCATGGCGTCGAGCTCGTCTTTCGACGCCTTGACGGCGTTCATCTTGAGAACGTATTGCAGGTAGAATTCCCACGGGTCGCAAAGATACGCGTTGATGTGCGTTATGCTGAAGCCGCCGCGGTAGGGGAGTTTTGGCGCGGCGAGTCGCCACTCAAACGGCGCGGCGGCGGGCGTTTTTTCGGGGGCTTCGGGCGCGGGGCGGTCGTCGCTGCTGCCGCCCAAGAGTTTTTTTACGCGGCGCGGAAGGTCGGCGGTCTGGAACAAAATTCCCGACGGCTTCAGAGGGTCGGAGCTCAAATTTTTTAGCGGCGCGCACAGGGTTAACATTCCGCCGCTTTGCCTCGAGAGCGCGAGAGTCTCGAGCATATACGCGTCCCTCGCGCGGCGCTCGCGCGAGTCGCGCATGCCGAGCTTGCGGCGGACGGAATCGTTCAAAAAACTTCCGTCGGAATTTGCCAGAGGCACGACGCCTTCGTTCATGTCGCACGCGAGAACGTGCGGCTTTGGCGACCAGAAAATTTCCATCCAGTCCTGAAGCGCGACGCCGCCCGCGGAGCTGCCGGTCTGCGCGTCCGCCGATTTTAGGTGCGCGGCGAGCATTTTGAAAATTTCGTCGCGCGAAAATTTTACCCCCGCGAGCTTTTCAGCCGACGCGATCTGCCGCGCGGTCTCGTCGAGCACCGAGAGGGCGAGAGTCGATTTTTCGCTCGGGCGGAATTTCGCCGCTCCCGAAATAAACGCGGCGATCTGCGCGGCGTCGGGCGCAAGCGCGGCGCACGAGTCCGCGATATCGAAAATTTCGCGCAGATATTTTATTCTTATAAAAGAGCTCTCTTTTAGGTCGCCGATCCGCGCCCAGAGGGCGGAGCGCGCCTGCGCGATATCGTAGCATACGGTTTCGGCGGCGAGAAAATCCAAGTCGGCGAGGATTTCCGCGCCGCTCTTGTTCGCTTGCGCCGCAAGAAAGGCGAGCATAGTGGGGTTGCGCGCCATGTCGATAAAGTTCGCAAGCGATCGTTCGGCGCAAAATTCCGCAAGAGCGCAAAGAAGGTTGAAAATTTCGGAGCTTTCGAGCGTTTGCGCTTCGAGCGAGACTGCGTTCGCGCCCGCCTTGGCGAACTCGCGCAAAAAAATGCCGACAGACTCGCTTTGCTCGCACGAGACCGCGAGGCACCCGCCCGCGTCCGCGCCGTATTTGGCGGCGAGAGCCGCCGCCGCTTTCGCCTCGGCGCGGACGTCCTCGGGCGCGCTGATTTGTTCGTCCGAAATCGGCAGATGAAGGTCGCAATATTTTTTCGCGTCGGGGACGCCGAACTCGTCGAACAAAGATTTTTCGCGCGCGAAAATTGCGATAGAAACCTCGGCGCCGTTTTCGGAAAATTTTTCGAGCATGAGTTTGAGCGCGGCGGGCATGTCGGGGTTGCCCATGCACACGACGAACTTCTCCCCCGCCGCGGCGCGCGCGGCGGCAGCCTCTTTTAGCAGCTCGCGGCGCGGGCGCGCGCCGGATTTTTCGAGCGCGCTCTCGAACGCCGCTTCAAGCTCGGCGAGGTTTTCCCACCTGCGCGCGTCGGGGGAATCGGCGAGGATTTTCTCGGCGCTTGCTATGCCGAGCAGATTTTCCGCGAGCGCGTTTTGCAAAAATTCAAGCTCGCGAGCGAGGCTCGAAAAATCTTCCCTTTTGGGGGCGTCGAACGGGAAAAGCCCCGTCAGCGTTTTTAGCCTCGCGCGCGAAAGCGCGGATATCCACGCCGCCGACACAAGAGCTGCCGTCGCGGTTTTTTCGGGGTCTAAAAATTTCGCGATCTCATCGTCGGGCGTGCCGACGCTCAAGCGGCATACGCCCCCAAAGCCGCGCGAGATACATTCCGAGAAAATCGCCTCGCGCAGATTTTTCGCAGCCGAGCGCGTCGGGACAAGAACGAGAATTCCCCCGAAATCGGCGGGCGGGCGCTCCAATCTGCCGCGGAATTTTTCGGCGAACCATTTCGCGCCGGCTTGCGGAAGCGGCATGTCGGGGGATATGAAAACTCTTTCAATCACGCTTTCTCGATAGGGCAAAAAAACGCGCCGCGCAAGACAATCATTGCGCGGCGGACGTTTTTTTTCGCTATTTGAGAAGCTCGCCCACGACCAAGACGGCGGCGGGCTGGAAACGATACACCCAATACGGCGCGGGGTTTTTATCGAAATCGGGCTTGTTCGAGTCGAACAGAATTTTGCGCTTGTCGAATTTTTCGCCCGAGACGCGCACTTTGACATCGCAGAGCTGCTCGGTGTCGGAGCTGAAAATCGGGAAGATTTGAACGCGGCTGTATGTGCAGAAAGAGTCGAATGTCCTTATTGTTTTCGCGAGCTTGCCGTTGATGTAAACGTCGGCTTGGGCGCCGTGCCTGCCCATGACGCAAAGCAGGGATATCGCCTTCGCGCGCGCCTTGAACTCCATATCCGACGCCTCTTCGAGCGAATATAGCACGCTAATTTTTTTCGACAGGCCGAAGGGCGGAATTTGTTTGAATTTCCCGTAAAACCTTATGCGCGGGTCGGAGACGGGGAAGCGGTTCGCGTTTTCGTAGTTGTTTTTTTCGAGCGCGGGCGGGAGGGTTTTCTTTCCGGCGGTTCCGATGTTTTCCATTTTCACAAGCGAGTCCGCGAGCGCGCGCGTATATATTATATGCCCCGAGTTCGGGTAGGGGTGGACGCCGTCTTTGGAGAATAAAATCCTGCCCTGTTCGTCTTTGAATATGGCGGAATCGTCGTCGAGCGATTTCCCCGACACCGCGGTCATAACGCCGCCCGGGGCTTTCATAATCAGCTTGCCCGCCTTTTCGAGCGCGACGATCCTCGGGGCGAAGTTGACCGACGGAATCGAATAATGGTCGGCGACGTCTTCCATGGCGTCGGACGAGGCGAACATTTTGCCGTTCTCGAGCGGCTTGAAGCACCGCGGGTTGTCGGTCAAGGTGTAAACAAAGCAGATGTCGGTCTCGGGGTTGGCGCGCAGGATTTTTCTGACGATGCCCTCCATGGTCTCGCGCACCGATTTTTTCGGCGATGGACTGTCGTTTACGGCGAACTCGACGAACACGAGGTCGGGCTTGTAGGCGAGCACGTCGCGCCCGGTTCTATACGCGCCGAACATCGAGCCCGTTCCGCCTATCGCCGAGTCGACCGTCTTTATGCGGGCGTTCGGGTAGCGGTTTTTGAGCCACGACTCGCTCTGGAGGCGCCAGCCGCGCTGCTCGGTGATGCTTCCGCCGAAATAGACGATTGTGATGTCTTTCCCCTCTTTTGCTTTTTTGAAGAAGTTGGGCAGACCCCCTCGGGCGCGGAGCTCGGCGGGCTCCCGCGCGGGGGCGTCGGAATTTTTCGGCGCGCAAAAACCGGAGAGCGAAAGCGCGGCGCAGGCGATTAAAATTATATTTTTTTTCATGGCTGTATTTTTAATTAACTTTTCGGCGTAAAAAAAAGACTCCGGTTGCGGAGCCTTTTTGCGCTTTTAAATTTTAGGCGTTACTTTCTTCTGCGGTACGCCGCGAAGCCGAGGGCGAGCGCGCCCAGAAGCGCGGCGTATGTCGCGGGCTCGGGAACGGGCACGAGGTTCAGGAAGTAGCCGCCGCCGAGAGCCTCAACCCACTGGCTTTCCGCAAGCTCGTATTGGGAGGTCGCGTCGTTGAATACGTAAAGGTTGGTGCCGCCGATCGCCGCACCGCCCGTGCCGAAGGTTTCCGCCTTTATGCGGTTTTCTTCGTAGTCTTTGACGTAAAGGGTAAAGTCTTGTCCGCCGCTCGAGTAAACGCGCCCGAAGTCTATATACTGGTCGGCGGAGGCGAAATCGAGATCTACATAGAAGCGCATGCTGGCGGCGAATGTGGCGCCAAAGGTGTTGGTGTCGGAAACGATCAGCTTCATATTCCTTCCGGCGTAGCCCAAAAGCGTCGTGTTAAACGTTGTGCCGTCGGTGCCGACGAACGAATTGTAGCCATGCAGCTCGAGCGTCGCGTTCACGCCGTCGGTAAAGATAAGGTTTGTGCGTATCGACTTTTCGCCGGAATAAACCGCGAGGACGGAATTGGCGCCAAGCTTTATTCTGCTGTTCGCGGTCGTGAAAACATCGGCGTCTTCGCCAAAGATTAGGGTTCTGCCGCTCGAGATTTCAAGCGGGTAGTGAACCGATCCCGAAGCCTGCGTGAGGTTGAGAGTGCCGTTTATGGTGTAGGTTCCGGTGCTCGCAACAACGAGGTTGTTGGCGGTGATCGTGGAACCCGCGTTCGATGTGAACGTGCCTGTTCCCGCGAGGGTGAGTGCCTGCGAACCCGCGTTTATCGTGCCGCCGCTCTTGACGGTTATCGCGCCCGTACCGCTCATATAAGAAGTGTTGAGCGTGCCGCCGTCGATAATCAAAGCGGTGGTCGCCGTCGTGTTGCCGTAAACAGGGTTCGCGGGAATTTCGACATCCGAGCTTTTTGTCGCCATCGAGTCGATGGGGGCGGGGGAGTTGTACATATTGAACGTTCCTTTGATGACGTGGCTCGTGTTTGCGCCGCCCGCGAAACCGAAGCTTTGCGCGAAAACATTTGCCGTCGAGTTCGCGCCATAGACGATGCTGCGGTCAACCGTCGATACGTTTTTTGAGGCGTAAACAGTGGAGGTTATGACGGTCGGGACGCTTTCGCCAAGCCCGCTTACCGCGAAGTTGTAGACGCCGTCGTCAATCGTCATGCTCGCAACCGCGCCGCCGGTATTGGTGGGGGTATTGAGGTTGAAAATCTCGTTGGTGCCGGAGTTAGTTCTCACCGCCGAAAAGCCGCCGGTTATGACATAGCTCGCGTCGGGGTTTGTCGAGGCGTTGTCGGTAATGAAGTAAAAGCACTTCTTGCCAAGAGCATCGAAGTAGGCGGTGTCGTAGCCCGCAATGGCGCTTACCTTCACATAATTATCGGGAGTGTACTTTACGGGGGTCGGGCTATTGTCCGGGTCGTAGGTTGTTGTGGTTACAGCGAACGCCGCCGAAGACAAAGCTATTGACGCGGCTGCCGCCATTTGGATTTTATTTTTCATATATACAGTTCCTTATATATACGGTTTTTCTTAATTTCACCTATTCAATTAGTGGCAAATGAGGGGCAATCAACATTTTTTTGAGAAAATTTACCCAAAAAGTCAAAATACTGCAAAAAATAGCCATTATTGTGCAAAAACCTCTTAATTATTTAAAAGCAATTTTGCAGATTCGGAAATTAAGCTGTTGCCGAAAGAGTCGGTCGTCGCCTTTGACCAGTCCGCCATTTCGTTTTCGTCGGAAAACATAAACGGAAGAAACAAGTAAGCCGGCAGGTATATATGCCGAGGTTTGCCGGCGTCGCATTTCACCGCCGCGATGCAATATTTTTCGCCGCTTGGCAAATGCAGATACGCGAGGGGCTTTGTGGATTGGTCAAGCAGCATTTCTTCGTTCGCGATCGGCTTGTTCCAGCCGGTTTGATTCGGGTTGTCTTTGAAGCCGAATTTGCCGCTTTTGACTTTCGCGAGAGCCGGCGCGAATTCGATTTTCATTTGCTCGATTATGCCGTCGTTTTGCCTGCCCCATTTTGTCGAAACGGGGGTTTCTTCGTCGGCGCGCTTTCTCGTCTTGATGCCCAATATATTTTCTTTCCGATACTGCCCGCCGATGTAAATAATCTTTCCGCCTGCGGCGATATACTTTTCCACGTTTTTGCGAAGCCGCGGGGAGACCCCGTTTTTCGCGTGTATGACAAGCGCCGGATATTTTTTTACGTCCGGAATGTTCCGCTCAAACTCGGGGAACGAAAACAATCGGACGTTTCCGCCCGAATTTTTCATGCCTCTTGCGATGATGGCGGTGGCGAACCTCGCGCCGAACCCGTGGTCGCCCTCGCTCATTTCATACGCGGCTTCAGCGATAAAGGCGACCGCCGGATATTTCGGCTCGTCCCACAGGCCGTCGTAAACATTGTCGTCCCGGGCGTCGCGGCTGTTGATATATTGCCGCCTGCGCTCCAAGAATTTCGCGTAATTGGGGCGCTGTGAAATAGGCGCGTCGTCCCACGCGACATCGAGCTTTTTCGGGTCGAGCGGCTGGTCCGACTTGGCGATAAGCCAAGCCGAATAAATCATATTCACGCCGTATTTCACCTGAGTGGCGACCATTTTTGTAATCAAGTCAAAGGACTCTTTCGACGGCGAACCGTCCGGATTTATCTTGCCGACATACGACTCGCCCCGCGACATTTGCTTCGCCAAAATCACGCCGCTCATCATAACGTTTTCAATTTCGGAATTGAGATCCTTTACGGTGGAATCGGGCTTGAAGTCGGCGAGAAGCTTTTCGACGGTTTCCTCCGCTTTTTTGTCGCCGCGGATTTTTGAGGCGTCGTTATGCGGGATATCGGGCGGATATTTCACATGCTTATACCGCGTGTACTCCAAGTACTGCATCATCGAGCCGTGGTTGAACGCGCCGGCGTCGGCGTAGGAGTGCAGGAGCGTTCCGGCATACAGCGCCGCCTTGTCGGGCTTGTTCTCGCGGAACGCTTTTGTCAGGGCGAAAAACAGCGCGCCTTTCGAGTGGACATAATGAAAGCGGTCGCGGATAAATTTGTCGGTCGCGGCGCGCCTTATGTATTCGCGATCGTCGCCCATGAGCGCGATTTCCTCCGGTTTGGCTGCCAATCCGTCCGGAAAATTCGACCAGCGGCTAATCATCAAATTTTTCTGTTCGGCGTCCCAAAAATCGAGGACTTGCTTCGGCATATATTTCATCGTCAGACCGACGACATAAGGGTGCCCGCGTTCGTTCCACGCGAACAGATTCGCCGGCAAAAACAAGGGCGAGAACACCGCCGAATAAAAACAGAGCAACTTAACGATTCCTTTTTTCATGGCGCCTCTCGGGGTATCGCATTTTTTTTGCGCAATCAACATTTTTTTAAGAAATTTCGCCCAAAAAAGTCCAAAAAAACGCCTTTCCAGCGCAATAACCTCTTAATTATTTAAAAGCAATTTTGCAGATTCGGAAATTAAGCTGTTGCCGAAAGAGTCGGTCGTCGCCTTTGGCCAGTCCGCCATTTCGTTTTCGTCGGAAAACATAAACGGAAGAAACAAGTAAGCCGGCAGGTATCTGACGGGAAAATTTTACAAGACCCGCGTACATGCCCAATCGGGCTTGACAACTTATTTATGGGAGTGTTTGCTCGTTTATTCATGAAAAAATTGTATGTTATATTTGCATGCGTTTTATTAGGAAACACCGCGTTTTCATTTGACTCGGCGTTTTGGAGCGACATGCAAAAATTCCCCGTCCCCGCGCACCGCTTCGACGGCGCGGGCGAGAAAACCAAGGCTCTCAAGCTCTACTTTGAGGGCGAGCCTCTCGACGGGAAGCCCACCGAGGTTTTCGCCTACTATTGCACCCCGTCCATTTTAAACGGGAAAGGCGAGGATAAAAATCTTCCCGCGGTTGTCTGCGTCCATGGGGGCGGCGGCAGGGCTTTCGCCGAATGGACGGAGCTTTGGGCCTCGCGCGGGTACGCGGCGATAGCCATAGACTGGCGCGGAAACGGCGCGGAGCCGGTCTTTGAGAAAATCACGCCCGAACTTCGCAAGCAGTATCCGCGCTCAAAGCTCTTGGAGAGAAAGCATCTCAAAAACGGCGGGCCCGAGCATACGGCGCAAACGGTGTCGCTCGCCGACGGCAAGCCCGAGAAGCAGGCTTGGCCGTATTTCGCCGCCGGCGCGGTCGTGCGGGCGCATTCGCTCATTCGCTCCTTCAAGGAGGTGAACCCGAATAAGACCGCGATAACGGGCATCAGCTGGGGCGGCTATCTGACATGTCTTGTCTCGGGAATCGACAGCCGCTTCAAGGCGGCGGTTCCCGTATACGGCTGCGGATTTATTTACGAAAAACTCGACTGCATGAGCTGGGGCGGGTATATCGGCGCGAAAACCGATTCCCATAAACGCTGGATCGAGCTGTTCGACCCGTCGAAATTCCTCGAGATTGAAACCGTACCCATGCTGTTTGTGAACTCTCCGAACGACCGATTTTATCCGCTGACCATTTGGAAAAAATCGGCGTCTTTGGCAAAGGCGCAGGCGCTCATAATCGCGAACCTAAAACATTCCCACGAGCATGGCTGGAATATCCCCGAAATCGAGGCGTTCATATCCTCAAAGCTAAACGGCACAAATTCGTTCCCCAAAATCGGGGAAGTCGTAAAAAGGGGAAATATGATAGAGTGCAATGTATATGGCGCGGCGTCTGCCGAGTTGTTTTTCAGCGATTGCCAAGGCGAGAAATCAAGCCAGTACAAATGGGAAAGCGTTCCGATGAGAATTTACGGCGGTGTGGCGCGCGTCGCCTTGCCGCAATCGGCGCGCTCGTATTACATCACCGCGACCGACCGCAAAGGCACCCGCGTTTCGTCTTTTTAACGGCGCCCTTGCGCGATTTTTAGCGCGGCGCGGGCGGGTTTTGCCGCGATTTGCCTTCCCGCCGCCCGCCTAAAAAAACAATAAACTATTCCAGATTTTTTGGGTCGGGGAATTTTTTGCCCTCTTGCGCGGCTTCGCGCGCGCGAAGCTCGAGCGCGCACATTTTTTCGAATCGCCCGACAAACGCCTTGCCCTTTTCGGACATCTTATAGCCTTTCATGTCGGGGCGCGGGTTTTCGGCGAGGCGCCGCGCGCCGATTTTTATAAGCGAAAGCGCCTCTTTGTAATTTTCGCCCGACGGGTCGAGCCCGCGCAGCGCGGGGGACTTTTCGGGGCGGTCGAAGCACACGAGCTCTTCGTCGTAGACTCTAAGCGGAATTATGAGCGGATTTTCCTGCGTCTGGGAAAGCTGCTTCATTTTCTCGACGCCGCAAAGCTGCCAAAGTTTTTTGCACTCGCCGGCGGTGAGCGGACTTCTTCCCGCCGGGTTCTTGCCGAACGCGCCGGCGTCGTCGATCGGGTAATACGGCGCGTTGATGTCGATCCACGCTTTGAGGGTGTCGAGCTCGGCGTCGGAGAGCTTCGCGCCGCCGTGCCCCGACTGCGCCTTTTTGACGACCGCCGAATGTTTCGCGCCCCAAGTGTTCGCCTCAACGACCGCGTCGCCCGCCGCGCCTATCGCGTTGACGTATTTTTTATGGTGAAGCTCGAAGTAGGAGAAGTTGAAGACAAGCCCTTTGTCGCCCGCGAGCACGAGCTTCTTCGAACCCTTGCCGCCGAAGTCGTGGCATTTGAGGCAGTGGGCGTCCCAGATGGGCTGGACTTGCTCGGCGTAGGAGAAGAGCTTTCCGCAGTGCGGAAATGTTTTTATTTTTGACGGCGCCCCGCGCAGGGCGATCGACGCGCGCAGCGCCGCCGGCGGCGGCGACTTGCGGCTCTCGTGGCAGCCCGCGCACGAGACGATTTCCGACGGCATCGCCGAAAGGCCGCTGCGCATCGACTGGAGCATTTGCATGTCCTTGTCGAGAGCCTGAAAATAGACGAACTTGCCGCTCGGAATTTCAAAATACGCCGAGCCGTCCTCCGCGACAGGCACGACGCCGTAGATTATTTTGTTGTCGAAGTCGTGGTAGTTGAGGGCGGGGGCTTGCTGCCCCTGCGCGTCCCACGCGCCGCTCGACCACATCATTTTCGGGGTGTCCTCGACGATCCGCAAAAATTTTATGTCGCCTTTTTTGACGCCTTTCATGTGCGTGCCCTCGTAAACGTTGCTGACGTAAACGAGAGCTTTGTCTCCCGTAAGGCCGCACTGCGCGGGTATCGCGGGCGGCGCCTTGCGCGGCTCGACAACCTTGAAATTGAAAAGCCCCAAGCCGTTTGCCGTCCGCGCGACCATGGTTTCTTCGCCCGAATTTAAATCGACCAAAAACAGACCCAGCGCGTTGTCCTTTTCGGAAATCTGGCGCGAGACCGCGACGGTCGAGGAATCGACGAGGCTCGGGTATTGGTATTTGACCTTGAGCACGCGCATGGCGTCGCTATACGGGTCTTTCGGCTTGTCGATTAAGTCTATCGCCTCTTTCGGGAAGATTTTTACGACGCTGCGCTTCCCCTCGACGTCGATGTTGCGGTCGATGACGGCGAGCGCGCCCCACGGCTTGTCGTGCGTGGAGCCGATCACCGCGACGACTTTTCCCGGCGCGAGCTCCACGGCGTCGAGCGCGGCGTTGTTCGTCTCCTGCCCCCAGTAGAGCGCGTGGCGCGTGCCGTCGGGGTTGCACGTCCATAGCCCCTGCGCGCCGCTGAAGTTGCGGTCGACATACTCCCAGCGCGTGTATAAAATTCTGCCGTCCGACATCACCGAGGCGCCGTTTTCAAACTCAATGGAGTTGCCGATTTGCGCGATGTTCTCGCCGTCCGCGCCGCACTTGTAGAGATTGCACATTATATGCCTATTGCACGCGCAATACTTCGACGCCCTCGTCGACGAAAACACGATCTCGCCCGACGGCAGATAGACGGGGTTGATGTCGCTCGCCTCTTTCAGGAACGTGAGCTGGCGGATTTTTTTCGTCCCGAGGTCGTATTCGTAGAGGTTGAAGCTGTCGCCGGCGTCTTTGCGCATCGAGAAAACGATTTTGCGGGCGTCGTAGCTTATGCCCGGGTCGCGCACGAGGCCGTCTTTCAGAAAGACGGGGGTCTCGAGGCTCTCGAGTTTTCCGCTTGAGTCGAAGCGCGCGATAAAAAGCGACGAATTGCCCGCGCAGTATTTCCATCTCGCCTCGTTGACCTCGCCCTTTTGGAACATGGTCTCGCTGTTGTGGTGGTGCGAGGGATACTGCTTGTGGGCGGTGAAGACGACCGTCTTGCCCGCGAGCTTCGGGGCCGCGCTGAAATATACCCCTTCCGCCCCCGCGCGGGCGAGCGACGCGGCGAACGCCGCAAATGCGACAAAAAATATCCTCATGAGCCAAGTGATATTTTTTTCATTCTGGCAAGTAAAGTTTTTTTTCTATTTTTAAAAAATCTGCCTATATTATATATTGACTGAAAAAGTGGCGGGGCGGAGGGGCGGGCGGGGCCGCGCAAAATAAATGAAAAATTTTGTTGATTTTAGTTCTCTTCCACATAAAGTGTATTCCTTTTTAAACAATGGCTTTGTGTCGAATCATAAAATTCGGCGCCCGGCTTTTGCGCGAATTTCATAATTACAGATACTAAAATGAAACAGATAAACCTAAACACAACCTCGAGAACAGAAGTCGGCGGCAACACCGCCAAGCGCTACCGCAAAAGCGGGCAAATCCCCGCCGTCATCTACGGCGAAAGCGGCGTCAAGAACCTGCTCGTCGATGAAAAAGAGCTGACGACAGCCCTCAAAGAAATCGCGGGCAAGGCGGTTCTCATCGAAATGAAGTTCTCCGACGGGACGGAGTCCCGCTACGCGATGCTCAAGGATACCGAGCGCAATCCCGTGACCGACAAAGTAATGCATGTCGATTTTATCGAAGTGGTGCGCGGCAAGCCCATGCACGCGACGCTTCCTCTCCACTTCTTCGGAGAGGCTTTCGGCGTGAAGAACGAAAACGGCGTCATCGAAATCCACGAGAACGAAGTGCGCGTAAAGTGCCGCCCTCGCGACCTGCCCGAGATGATTAAAATCGACGTCTCGAACCTGCACGTGGGCGAGGCTATCCGCCTGAAAGACGTCGTTCCCCCCGAAGGCGTCGAGTTCGTCTCGAACGCCGACGATCTGCTCGTGACCTGCAACGAGGTCGAGGTCGAGGAAGAACCCGCCCCCGCCCCCGCCGCCGACGCCGACGCGGCTCCCGCCGCAGCAGCCGCCCCCGCGGAGCAGCAGTCGAAATAGTCTTTTACAATCCGCCGGCGCGCTCTGACGCCGCGCCGGCGCCGTTCTTTCAAAATGTCATTAAAAATCGCAATCGGACTCGGCAACTCGGGCGAGAAATACGCGAGAACGCGGCACAACGCGGGCGTCATCGCCCTCGGGGAGCTGGCGCGCGCCTGCGGCGCGGGCTTCTCGCGCTCGAAGTATTGCTCGGCGTATCTGGCGAAGATCACCCTTCGTTCGAAGCCCCTTGTTCTCGCCGTCGCGGACGGCTACATGAACGAGAGCGGATCGGGCGCGGCGAAAATCCTCTCCTTTTGCGGGTTCGACATCTCCGAAGCCGCCGTTTTGCACGACGACATCAACCTTGAAGCCGGGCGCATAAAGCTCTCGCGCGGGGGGTCGCCGGGCGGGCACAACGGGGTCGCGGACATAATCGACAAGTGCTCGAACGCGTTTATGCGCGTGCGCCTTGGAATCGGGGCAAAGCCCGACAAGCGCATGGACTTGGCGGATTACGTTCTCGGGGGTCTTTCCGACAGCGATTTGCAGGCGATAAAATCGGCTGACGTCGGCGGCGCGCTCGGGGCGATCTTAACCTCGGGGTTTGAGGCGGCGCAGAACGTCTACAACCGCAAAAGCCAGCCGCCGAGCGGCGAAACAATTTAACAAAAACCACAACTATGAATAACAAGAAGTACAAAGCAACGTTTATACTCGACACAAGGGGCTACAACGATCCCGTCGAAACGCTTATCGAAAAAGTCAAGGGCGTAATCGAGTCCGCGAGCTGCAAGGTGTTGTCCGTGGCAAACCTCGGGCAGAAAACCTTCGCCCGCACGACCGACCGCGCCTTCCCCGCCGGCATATACGTCGAATTCCTCTTCGAGGGCCCGACGTCCGCCAACAACACAATCAAGGAAAAGCTCCGCCTCGACAAGACCGTAAACCGCGTCCTCGTGACGGCAGAATAACCCCCGAAACAGGGAGACAAAACTATGGCGTCGTTCAACAAAGTCATATTGATGGGCAACCTCACCCGCGATCCCGAGCTGAGGCAAACCCAAAGCGGCACGAGCGTCTGCCGCTTCTCGATCGCGGTCAACCGCTCCTACAGCTCTCAAGACGGCTCTATGCGCGACGAAACCTGCTTCGTTGAAATCGACTGCTTCGGCAAATCCGCCGAAAACGTCGCAAAATATTTCAGCAAGGGAAGGCCGATCCTCGTCGAGGGGCGTCTGCGCCAAGACTCGTGGGAGGACAAGCAGACCGGCCAAAAGCGCACAAAGCTTATGGTCGTGCTCGAACGCTTTGAGTTTGTCGGCTCGCGCAACAGCGACGGCAACTCGGGCGGCGGATACTCCGGTGGCAACTCCGGCGGCGGCTACGACAACGAGTACACCCCGCAGCCCAGAGGCGGCTCGCGCCAGCCCCGCCCGCGCAACGACGACATGGAAGACGACGACGTTCCGTTCTGATCTCCCCAAAAAAATCGCATCTTTTAACTTTTAAAACGGAAAAACAATGGCAACAAGCAAAGTATTATTGGTTAAGCCCGTCGAAAACCTCGGCGGCGAAGGCGAACAGGTCGCGGTAAAGGCGGGATACGCCCGCAATTTCCTTTTCCCGCAGAAATTGGCGATGCCCGTAAACAAAGCCAACAAAAAGCAGATCGAGGCTCTCATCAAGGCGCGTGAACTGCGCGAGGCGAAAGAGCTCGAAAACGCGCAGGCGCTCTCGAAGGCTCTCGAGGGAATGTCGATCGCGTTCGCCGTCAAGACCGGCGAGGGCGGCAAGATGTTCGGCTCGATCACAGCCGCCGACATCGTCGCGAAGATCGCCGAGGGCGGCATCGAGATCCCCAAGAAATCGGTGCATCTGGCGGCTCCCGTCAAGGAGCTTGGCAAGCACACCGCGCAGATCAAGCTTCACAAGGACGTGAAGGTTGAATTCGCCTTTGAAGTCGTCTCGGAAAACCCGATCGAAGACTCCGCCAAAGAGGAAAAGTAATTTTCTTTCAAGGAGGGGGCGTTTTTTTAACGCCCCCGCTTTTTGGCTTTAAATCGGGGCGGGGCATTTGTGTTCCCGCTTTTTTAATAAAAAATTGGCGTCGCGGGCGCGTTTGCCCTTGGCGCATGCGGACTTTTGGCGCCGAAGAGAAAAACTCTTTGGCGCGCCTTATTTTGTCGGGTTGCAGAAATATTATTGCGGTTTGTCCCAAAAACGTTTTAACAACATAACAAAAAGGATTTTTAAAATGGCGGAAAATTTTTCTGAACCCCAAAAGAGAAAGGCGGCAAAGCGGCAGGGCAAGCCCCTCGACTACGACTCGCAAAAGGGAACGCTTGAGCGGGAACTTCCCCACAACCTCGACGCCGAAGAAGGCGTGCTCGCGAGCATTCTCATCGACGGCACGAACGAGGTCGTCAATTCCTGCGTCGCGGAAAAGGTGCGCGAGGACTATTTTTTCAAGCCGCAGCACAGGCTAATCTATTCCGCGATTCTCGCGCTTTTCAACGAGGGCACGCCCATCGACGAAGTGATGGTCGCGGAATACCTCAACAAGCGCGGCGAGCTCGAGAAAGTCGGCGGAACGGCGGAGATAGGCAGAATTGCGGGGCGCATCGAGACGTTTGCGCACTACCGCCACTGGCTCGGAATTTTGCGCGAAAAATATTTTATGCGCGAAATCATACGCGCGTGCTCCGAGACAATCGAAAACGCCTACGCCAGCAGCGGCGGCATCGACGCGTTCGTCGAGCATGTCGAGGAGAAAATTCTCGGGATCAGCCAAGACAGGGTGGGCGACACCGTCAGAAAGGCGAGCGAGCAGGTCGACGGCGCGATGGCGCACATCAATAAAATGATAATGAGCAAGGGCGAGCTCATGGGAGTCCCCACGGGCTTCAAGACGCTCGACACCCTCATGCGCGGTCTGCGCGAGAACGAGATGATCGTCATCGCGGGGCGCCCGGGAACGGGCAAGACGTCGATAGCCCTGAACATCGCCGAGAATGCGCTTTTCGGCAAGACGCCCGTTCCCACGCTGATATTTTCGCTCGAAATGTTGGGCGAGCAGCTCTACAGCCGAATGATCGCCTCTCGCGCGCGCGTAAACCAATATAATCTTTCGCTCGGCAGGATAACCCCGCAGGAGCTGAACGATATCCGCACTGTCGCGAACGAGCTGAAATCGTCGCCGCTTTGGATCGACGACACCGCCGACATCTCCATTCTCGAAATGCGAGCGAAGGCGCGCAGGCTGAACCAGCAGCTGCACGGCAAGCTCGGGCTTGTTATCGTTGACTATCTCCAGCTTTTGCGCGCCTCCGACCCCCTCCTCCCGCGCGAGCAGGCAGTCGCGGAAATTTCGCGCGGGATAAAGGCGATGTCGAAAGAGCTTCTCGCGCCGGTCATCGTGCTTGCGCAGCTGAACCGCGAGTCCGAAAAGGGCGAGCGCCCGCCGCGCGCGAGCGACCTGCGCGAATCGGGATCGATAGAACAGGACGCCGACGCAATTTTACTCTTGAGCAGACAGAGAAAATCTGCCACAAATGAAGACGATAATGCGAATCAGAATTGGCTGATAAGGGTGGAGCTTGCCAAACAGAGAAACGGCCCCACGGGAACCGCCACATTGCTGTTCAACCGCAACTACACCCGATACGAGAACTATATCGACGATGCCAAACTTTAAAGACACTATCTCTTTTGCGCGATTGGCGCGCGCGGCGGCTTTCGCGGCGCTGTCTTTCGCGTGCTCGGCGGGCATGGCGCAGACCGCGGGCGGCGGAAAAATCGACGAGCAGTCGCTCACGATAAACCGCATAATCTACAAAATAGAAGGCCCGAAAACCGTCGCCGAGGACGCCGTCACGGCTCACGTTAGCCTGCGCAAGGGAATGAAGTTCGACCAGAAATCCCTCGACCAGTCGATCCGCTCTTTGTATGAAACGGGGCTCTACGACGTCATCGACGCCACGCGCAAAGCCGCGCCCAACGGGCAGATGGACATCGAATTTCTCATCGTCCCCAAGTACCGCGTCAGCCAGATCGTGTTCAAGGGGAACAAGGAGTATTCCGCCCGCAGAATTCAGGAAGAGATAACCTCCTATGCGGGCTCGACGCTCAGCGAGGTGCAGGTCAAGCGCGACGCCGACAAAATCAAAGAGTTCTACCAGAAAAAAGGCTACTCGCTCGCGAAGGTGAACTTTTCCATCGAGCGCAACGACGAGCTCGGCAAGGGCGTGGTGATCTTTGAAATCGACGAGGGCGAGGACATTCAAATCCAGAATATCCGCTTTACCGGAGACCCCGCGGCGGTCGAGGAATACGGCTTTTTCGGCAGGCTCGGCAAGCGCATGTTCGCAAGGGAAGACCCCGCCGAAATAAATTCCATCAAGCTCCTCAAGGAGATGAAAACCGACACGTGGATTCCCATCATCTCCCACATCACCGACAACGGCAGGTTCAAGGACGAGGAATTTCAGGCAGACCTCGAGACCCTGCGCAAATTCTACCGCAACCACGGCTATCTCGACGTCGAAATCGACGAGTCGAAAGTCAAGTTTGAATTCCCCGACCCCGACGAGCCCGGCGACATGGACATCGTCATCGACATCAAGCCGAACCGCCAATACAAGGTCGGCAAGGTTTCGTTCAAAAACAACAAGCTTTTCTCCGACGAAAAATTAATGCCGTTTGTCGAGTATTTCGACTTGACCACGGGCAACGTGTTCTCGCCCGCGAAGGTAGAGGAAATGATCGACAAAATCAGAATCTACTACGGCGAATACGGGTATATCGACACGATCGTCCGCGCGCTGCGCAAGCCCAATGTCGAGACCGGCGACATCGATCTTGTCATCGACATCATCGAGAGCGGCAAGTTCTACCTCGAGTCCATAAACATTCAGGGCAACACAAAGACTAAGAGCGAGGTCATCATCAGGGAGCTCGCGCTCGCCCCGGGCGACATCTTCGATTTGGCGCGCATGAAGTCGTCGGAAAACCGCCTCAAAGAAACGCGCTTTTTCGACGAAGTGACGCTCTCTCCCGAGGCGACAAATATCCCCAACCGCAGAAATCTGCGCATAGTGGTCAAAGAGGGGCGCACGGGCAACATCACGTTCGGCGCGGGCTTCAGCACGGTCGAGAGCCTCGTGGCGACGGTCGAACTTACCCAAAGCAACTTCGACTACAAAAACTACAAAAACTATTTTCAGGGCGCGGGGCAAAAGTTCAGGGTCAGGGGGTCGATCGGCTTGAAGAGCAACCAAGTCATCGTCAGCTTCGAGGAGCCGTGGGTGTTCAACCGCAACCTCGCATACGGCATCGAGCTTTACCGCACCGACACCGGCTACTATTCCGACTACTACTCCGAAATGCGCCTCGGGGCGAACAACTATTTGAGAAAGCGCGTCTATGAGCTCATCGAAGCGCGCCTCGGCTACAAGATAGAGCTCGTCGATATTTACGACGTTGACAACCGGCTTATCACGAACGGCGTAATGGTGCCATCGCGCGGCGACATCGGCGAGCGCTCGCTCTCGCAAGTGAGCCTCTCGTTCCTGCGCGACACGCGCGACAGCCTGCTTATCCCCACGCGCGGCACGCGCTTCGAGCTCGTGCAGGACGTCGCGGGCGGGCCGCTTCTGGGGCAGACAAACCTCTACCGCCTCGAAGGCCGCGCGGGCTGGTGGATCCCCACGTTCGACTTCGGCAACCAAGTGCTCTCGTTCGTCGGCAGAACGGGAACGGTCATCGGCTACGGCGGCAAGGACGTCCCGTATTTCGAGCGGTACTTCCTCGGCGGCGGATACAATATGCGCGGCTTCAAATACCGCAAAGTCGGGCCGCTCGACCCCGTCACGCGCGAGCCGTATGGCGGCAAGACGTTCGGGTTCCTTTCCATCGAATATTCAATCGAGCTTTTCAACCCCGTCAGGTTTGCGACATTCTACGACATCGGCTTTGTCAACACCGGCGAGTGGGATTGGGATCCGTCCGACTACAACTCCGACGTCGGCGTCGGCTTGAGGGTGCTGCTGATGGGCGCGCCCATGCGCATAGACTTGGGCTTCCCCCTCAAAACGGGCGACTACAACCGCGACGGCCTGCAGTTCAACTTCTCGTTCGGAACGGTATTCTAAAAAAATCGGGAACTTTCGCGAAAAATTTTTTACTAAAAACAAGAACCAAACAAAAAAGATATGAAAAAATTAACATTACTCGCAGCGGGCGTTTTCGCCTGCGCCGTATTAAACGCAGCCCCCGCGATTTTCTACGTGGATATGGCAAAGGCTTACCAGAATTTCTACAAGGCAAAAGCTGCCGCGGAGCAAATTCAGGCGTCGGTTGACACCACAAAGGCTGAAATCGCCAAGCTCGACCAGAAGCGCCAAGACCTCATCAAGGAGCTTCAGCCCATTCAGGAAAAGCTGAAGAACCCCGCCATCACCGAGGACGCCAAGAAGAAGATACTCGAAGAGGCTCAGCCCAAGGTCAACGAGATCCAGCAGATCGAAACCAATATGCGCAACATCAGCAATCAGGCGAACGAAAGGCTCCGCCAGAATGCCGACAATATCCGCAGGGTGCACATGCAGGAGATCTCCGAGGTCGTCAAGAAGCTCGCCGCCGACAACAAGGCAGACTTCATTCTCGAAAAGGGCGCATGCCACTTTGCCGACCCCAAGGCCGACCTCACCGACGAGCTTATCAAGCGCATCAACGCGAACGCCCCCGCTTCGGCGGCGAAAGCCTCCGACGCGAAAGCGGCGAAATAAGTTTTATCTTAAGCCGCCCCTATGCGGGGCAGGATTGAAATCCGCAAAGGAAAAATTCCTTTGCGGATTTTTTGTTGTTTTATTGTTTGCGGGCTTGGCGCGCTTTGTTTTTTTGCCGCGCTTTGGGCGGGGAATTTTCAACTGTTCAGATAAAAGCGGGGCGATTTTGTTTGACCGTTTTTCGGGCGCGCCGTAAGGTTTTCCGCGTATGAAAAAACTTGTTTTCACATTGGCGTTTGTGGCGGGCTTTGCGGCGTTTGCGCCCGCCGACACATATTCGGTAAAATCACCAGACGGAAAGTTGGAACTCGCGTTTTCCGACGGCGAAACCGTGAAGTTTTCGCTGTATTCGGAAGGCAAGCCGCTTCTCGAAAACTGCGCGGTTGCGATGGACACCGACAAGGGCGTTCTCGGCAAGAACGCGGCGATCTGGGGCTGCTCGCGCTCGGAGCACAGGGGGGAGATCAGCCCCGTTTACGGAATGCGCAAAAAAATTTCCGACGTCTACAACGAGATGCGCCTTAAGTTCGACAACTTCGCGATTGTCGCGCGCGCCTACAACGACGCCGCCGCGTACAGGTTCGCGACGTCGTTCAAGGGCGAGATGATCGTCAAGGACGAGCTTCTCGATCTCGCGGGAATTTCGGCGGGCGACAAAATCGTCTGCCACAACGTGCAGTCCGACAAAACATCGTTCGAGAAAAATTGGACGCGCGGCGTCGCGGGCGACCTTCGCAAAAAGGCGAACTGCTCGCTGCCTTTCTTCTTCGAGAAAGGCGGCAAAAAAATCGCGATCGCAGAGTCGGCATGGCTCGACTATCCCGGCATGCGGATCGTGTGGGACGCCGCCGCGCCGAACCCGCGCGCAAAATTCTCGCGCGCGCCGCGCAAGCTCGGCTTTAACGACAGCCCCAACGCGTATTTCGTCGAGCGCGGCGGAATGTATCTTGTCAAAGAAACCGAGGATTACATCGCCAAGACTAAAGGCATGCGCCAATTTCCTTGGAGGGCGTTTATCGTCGCCGAAAACGACGTCGACTTCGCCGACAACGACACCGTTTACAAGCTCGCCGAGCCCTCGCGCGTGGCTGACACCTCGTGGATAAAAGTCGGCACGTCGGTCTGGGACTGGTGGGTGAACTGGAACACCGAGGGCGTCGATTTCCCGCTCGGGTTCAACGACAAAATGTGCAAATACTACACCGATTTCGCCGCAGCCAACAACATTCCGTTCGTCACCTTTGACGCGGGCTGGCACGTCGGGCGCGATTCGTATTTTGAAATCTACAACAAGACCGAAAATTTCCTAAACGGCAAGCCCGTCGTCGACATTCCAGCCGCCGTCAAATACGCGGACTCGAAGGGCGTGAAGGTCATAATCTGGGTGTTCAGCAAAGTCCTTTACGACTGCCCGCGGCGGGCGCTCGACCTTTTCAAAAGCTGGGGCGTCTACGGGCTTAAGATAGACTTCAGCGACCGCGACGACCAGTGGCTTATCCGCCATATCGAGAACGTCACGCGCCTCGCGGCGGAGCGGCAAATGGTCATCGACTGGCACGGCTGTCCCGCGCCCGCGGGCTTCCAGCGCACGTACCCCAACGCCGTCAACTTCGAGGCGGTGCGCGGCGGCGAGGTCAACAAGTGGAGCTCCGAAATCACGCCGTCGCACAATGTCGATTTGGTGTTCACGCGAATGCTGTCGGGTTCGATGGACTACACTTCGGGCGGAATGCGCAACTGCGCCGAGGGCAGCTGGAGCAAGTCGAACGATTTCCCGCGCGTTCAGGGCACGCGCGCGCACATGCTCTCGCACTACGTGCTGTTCAACGAGCCTCTCAAAATGTTGAGCGACATGCCGAGCGAATATGTGAAATTCCCCGAGCAGCTCAAGTTCATGGCCGAAGTGCCGACCTCGTGGGACGACACGAAAGCCCTCTGCGGCAAGATGGGCGAGTACGTCGTGGTCGCGCGGCGCAAGGGCGCAGTTTGGTATGTCGCGGGAATGTGCGACTGGGGCGGCAAGAGCGTCGAGATAGACCTTTCCAAGTTCCTGCCAAAGGGCGGCAAGTTCAAGGCGGAAATTTTCCGCGACGGCGCGAACGCGAACAGAATTGCGACCGACTGCGCGCGCGAAGTCCGCGAGGTGAAGTCCTCCGACGTTTTGAAGATTGAAATGAAGCGCGGCGGCGGCTTCGCGATAAAGCTTATGCCGGAAAGCGGCTGGATTTTTTAGCGCGAAACTTCGATGAAAAAATTGGCGGTATTTGCGGCTCTTGCCGCCCTCGCGTGCGGGGCGCAGGGCGCGCAGTTTTCGGTGAAGTCGCCCGACGGAAGCGTCGAGGCGGTCGTTTCCGACGACTGCGGCGAGCTCAAATTTTCGTTCGGCGCGGACGGCAAAACAATTCTTTCGCCGTTCGCCGTCGGAATGAAAACATCGCGCGCCGACATCGGCGCGGGCGCGAAATTAAAGCGTGTCCGCTTCGAGAGGATCGACGCGGAAATCCCGAACAATTTCGGCGTGCGCTCCGCCGCGCGCGACAGATGCTCGGAGCTGAAGCTCTCGCTCGCCAAGGGCGTGTGGATAATTGTCCGCGCCTACGACGACGCCGTCGCCTACCGCTTCGAGACGCGCCTTGGCGATTCCGACATCTTCGTTTACGACGAAATTTTCAGCCTGCCGCTTTCCGACTCCGACGAGATGGTCGCGCATCCGCTAAAGGGCGCGGAGACGTCGTTCGAGAGCGAATACGTTTTCGGAAAAATCGCCGAGATGAAAAAAATGCACACAGCGATGCTGCCGTTTGTTTTCAAGAAAAGCGGCTTTACAATCGCGCTCGCGGAGTCGGCGCTCGAGGACTATCCGTCGATGCGCCTTTGCTATCCCGCGGGCGCGGCGTCGCCGCGGGCGTGGTTCGCGCGGTATCCGAAAAAATTTTCCGACGAGAAAAAATACGAGTGGCAGGCGTCCGAGACCGAGCCGTTCATCGCCAAGACAAACGGCATAAGAAAGTATCCGTGGAGGGCGTTCGCGATCGCGCGGAATGAACGCGAGCTCGCCGCGAGCGACCTTGTTTTCAGGCTCGGCGAGCCCTCCCGCGTTGAGGACGTTTCTTGGATAAAAGGCGGGCTCGCCACGTGGGACTGGTGGAACGACTGGGCTTTGACGGGCGTCGATTTCGAGTCGGGCATAAATTTTCAAACTTATAAATTCCACATCGACTACGCCGCGGCGCACGGCATACCGTGGGTTGTCGTCGACACCGGCTGGCTCAACGGCGGCGAGATCGGCAGGGTCTCGCACGAATTTTGCGACGAAATGCTCATGGAGCGCGCGCCTTATCTCGACCTTCCGCGCGTGATAAAGTACGCGCGCGAAAAGGGCGTAAAAATTATGCCCTGGGTTCTCGCGCGGACGATGGAAAGATACGGCGAGGACGCGTTCAAATTGTTTAAACAGTGGGGCGCGGACGGGCTGAAAATAGACTTCATCGACCGCGACGACCAGCTTGCAACGCGCATGGCGGAGCGTTTCGCGCGGCTCGCGGCGAAGCATAAAATGGTCGTCGATTTCCACGGCTGCCCGCCTCCCGCGGGGCTTCAGCGCAAATATCCGAACGCGCTGAATTTCGAGGGCGTGCGCGGGCACGAGGCGACGAAATGGTCGCCCGTATCGCCGGAGCACAACTTGACAATCCCGTTTGTCAGAATGTTTGCAGGCGCCATGGACTACACCCCCGGCGGCATGCGAAACGCCGCGGCGGGGCAGTGGAGACAGTGCTACAAAGAGCCCGTCTCTTGCGGCACGCGCGCGCACATGGTCGCGCAATATGTAGTGTACTTCGCGCCGTTTCAGATGATGTGCGCCTCGCCTTCGGAATATCTAAAATCCCCCGAGACGCTCAAAGCGATAACGTCGATCCCGACAACGTGGGACGAGACAAAAGTCCTCGGCGGGAAAATCGCGGAGTACATTGTAATCGCGAGGCGGAAGGGCGGCATCTGGTTTGTCGCGGGAATGTGCGCGGGAAAGGGCAGGGAGGTTTCCATAGAATTGTCCGAACTTTTCGGAAGCGGCTCCGGCGCGGAGCTTGGCGCCGACATCTTTATGGACGCGCCCAACTCGGGCAGAGTCGCGACCGATTTTAGAACGTTCTCGAGCGATGTCCAAGCGGGCGGCAAAATAAAAATCAAAATGGCGGACGACGGCGGCTTTGTTGTCAAGCTTACGCCCAAGGCCCGCTAACGCCCTACAAAAGCTCGACCGCGACGGCGTCGGCCACAAGCGTCCCGCGGGGCGTCAGGCGAACGGTGTCGCCGTCGGCTTCGAGCAGCCCCTCGCTTTTTAATTCGCCGATCGTCCGGAGATATTTTTCGCACCGCGCGCTGGGAAAGCGCGCGCGCAGAGTCCGCAAATTTACGCCCTCCGCCATTCTAAGCCCGAAGATGAGAGCGTCGGCAAAGAGAGTTTCGTCGTCGAGAGAAACAATATCGACGCGCTCGGGCTTTCCCGCGCGAACCGCCGCGAGCCACTTGTCAAAGTCGGCGATATTCGCGAACCGCCTTCCGCCAAACTGCGACGCCGCGGCGGGCCCGAATCCGAGCCACCGCGCCATGTGCCAGACCGACAAGTTGTGCAGGCAGCGGCTCTCGGGGCTTTTCGCGTAGTTTGAAATTTCGTACCGCTCGAAGCCGAGCTCGGGCAGGCGCGACATGGCAAGTTCGAGAAAATCGCCCTCGCGCTCGGATTTTTCGCAGTCTTTGTTCGGCGGCCGCCCCGCGCAGCAGGACGTTGCGCTCTCGAACTCGAGGCAATACGCGCTGATGTGGTCGACGGGGCATTTCGCGGCGCGCTCCATGTCGGCGAGCCACTCGTCGGGCGTTTGCCCCTCGGCGCCGAAGATGAGGTCGATGGAAAAATGCTCGAAGCCGATTTGCGATACGGTGTCGATCGCCGCGAGGGTCGCCTTTAGCGCGTGCCGCCTGCCGAGCCGCTTTAGCGTGCGCTCGTCGAAGCTTTGAACGCCCATCGAGATTCGGGTGACCCCCGCGTCTTTGAGCGCCGCCAGCCTGCCGCGCGTCGCGCTCGAGGGCGCGACTTCAACGGTCCATTCGCGCGAGGGAAGAAGATCGCCGAACGCCCGCGCGAGGCGCGCTATCGTTTTTTCGGGCAGGATAGACGGCGTGCCGCCGCCCCAATACATTGTCTCGGGCTTTGGAAGCGCGCCAAATTCCGCCTTCGCGAGGGCGATTTCCCTTTCAACCGCCTCCGCGTATTCGTCGAACGATTGCGCGCTCGGCGCGCGCTTGTAAAATCGGCAATAGCCGCAGCTTCCGGAGCAAAACGGGACGTGCAGGTATATTCCGAAATTGTCGAAAATGTCTTGCATAAGCGCGGCGTTCTATTATAAGGGACGCACATTATTTAAAACTCGTATGAATAAAGCAAAGAAATTCGTTTTCGCGCTGGCGCCGCTCGCAGCGCTCGCGTTCTCGGGCTGCTCGAGCCTGACAAACCTCACGCCCGACCGCGTCCCCGAAAATTCCTCGCGCGTTTACACCCTTACAATGAGCGCGTACATCAACGACGGCTCAATCGTGAAAGAATCGATAGAGCCTTTTGTAGTCATCGACGAGCAGACAATCCCCATGCGGGAAGTCAAGGACGCCCAGCGCGACCGCCTCTACGAATACGACTACACCCTCCCCAAAGGCAGAAAAAATGCGAAATATTATTTTCTCCTAAAATATAAGGTCGACAACAACATCAACGGCACGAGCAAGGACAGGGAGATCAAAAGCCCCACGGTCTATACGCTCGAGCCCGTATCGCGCTACATCGTGAACATGCAGAACGAGCGCGGGCCCGTCGGATCGCAGGTGACGGTTCTCGGGCGCGGCTTCGACAAGCAGGATAAAATCCGCGTCGGGGGCGTCGTTGCCGACACCGAATACCTCTCGCGCTCGACGCTCAACTTCGCCGTCCCGCCGCTCGAGGCGGGCAAGACCTACGACGTCGAGCTCGTCGGCGAGAAGGGCGAAATTTGGATCGGCGCGTTCCGCGTCGACACCGCGCAGATGGGCGTCTCGCCCGCGGAGATAAAAATCGCGGGCGGCGAGCTCGTGGCGATGATATTCAACATCGGCTTCACCGCGCCAAAGGGCGGCTATCCCATCGACGTAAAAACGAACATTCCAAGCTCCGTCATCATGGAGGAGGTCGTCGTCCCCGAGGGGCAGAGCTCCGTCAGCGTGATGCTCAAGGCGGCGGCGGAAGGCAAGGGCTCGCTGTTTGTCAACGCGCCCGGCTTCTCCGAAAAGGTGATACCCGTAGAAGTCGCCAAGCCCGACGGCGCGCCCGCGATCGACGAGGCGTCGAAGGCGATCAACGAGATCGACGCGAAAGCGGACAAAAAATAAAAATTTTTAAATAACGCGGTCGGCTGCTTTCGCGTCGCGCGGGAGAGCCGATTTTTTTTAGAAAGGCACCGAAATGAAAAAACAGGCACAAAAGAAAATCGCCGAAAAGGCGAAAAAGAACAGCGCCTCGCACGTCGTTTTCGACCCCCGCCTCGAGGACGAACAGATAAGCAGCGAGCAGCCCATCGAATGCGTGTTTTCGGACATGTCGCAGCGCATAATGCGCATCATGCGCGACCTTCTCTCGCCCGCGTTCGTCTTTGAAAAAGAAAAGATACAAAACACCGTCACGTTCTTTGGGTCGGCGCGGATAAAGCCGGGGAGCGTTGCGCGAGAGAGGCTCGAGGAGCTCAAGAGAAAGCCCCTGCGCTCCGCCGCGTATAAGAAGTCTCTTGCAGACGCCAAGCGCGATGTGGAGATGTCGCGCTACTACACCGAGGCGGTGGAATTGGCGCGCATGCTTCAGGAGTGGTTCAATATGCTGCCGCTTCCCGACGACCAAAAATTCTACATAATGACGGGCGGCGGGCCCGGCATCATGGAGGCTGCGGCGAAAGGCTCGTATATGGCGGGCGGCAAGCCCGTCGGCGCGACAATCCTCATCACCGACGAGCAGCGCAGAAACCCGTATGTCGACAAGGGCGTGTGGGTGAACTTCCACTATTTTCTCATGCGCAAATTCTGGCTGCTGTTCTTTTCGAAAGCGCTCGTGATTTTCCCCGGCGGGACGGGCACGTTCGACGAATTTTTCGAAGTGTTTACGCTGATGAAAACGCGCAAGACATCGCATAAAATTCCGACAATTCTTTTCGGGCGCGATTTCTGGCAAAAGGCGATAAACTTTGAGACGATGATAAAGGCGGACGTCATCACGCGCTCCGACCTCGACTTCTTCACCTACGCCGACACCGCGCGCGAGGCTTTTTCTTTCCTCAAGCCCGAGCTCGAGGCATACATGAAAAGCGCGGGGCTGATTTAGTTTTTTCGCGCGAAAGCATCGCGCGAAAACATGGCTTCAATAAAACAAAAAAACTTCCGAAAAAATTTTTTCGGAAGTTTTTTTCTTTTTTTATTCGGTGTTTTTTTTGCGGGAGGTTTTGAAAGCTATTTATTTCTTTCAAGTTCGCGGTGGGCGATGTCCCTGCGGTAGAACGCGCCGCTGAACGAGACTTTTTTGCAAAGCTCGTAAGCCTTGGCGAGCGCGCCCGTGAGGGTTTTGTCCGTGCCTGTAAGCCCGAGGACTCTGCCGCCCGCGGTCGTTATTACGCCGTCCTTTTCCTTTGTGCCAGCGTGGATAATCCACGCGCCGTCGGGAATCTCGCAGTCGGGCGGCAGCGTAATTGCGTCGCCCTTTTTGTACGAACCGGGATAGCCGCCCGCGCACATCACAACGACCGCCGCGAAGCCGTCGGAAATTTCGACTTTCGAGGGGTCGAGGTTTCCGTTGGCGATGTCGTTTAACGCTTCGAGAACGTCGCTTTTTATAAGCGGCATCAGCACTTGGCATTCGGGGTCGCCGAAGCGCACGTTAAACTCCACGACTTTCGCGCCGGACTTTGTTATCATTATTCCGACATACAGCGTGCCGCGGTAGTCTATGCCCTCGGCGGCGAGCCCGCGCAGGGTGGGCGCCACAATGTTTTTGCGCACGTCCTCTAAAACCGCGGGCGTCGCGACCGCCGCCGGCGCATATGCGCCCATGCCGCCGGTGTTGGGGCCGGTGTCGCCCTCGCCAACGCGCTTGTGGTCTTGGCTCGCGGGAAGCATCACATATTTTTCGCCGCAGACCATGAGCATAATGCTCGCCTCTTCGCCCTCCATTTTTTCCTCGACGACAATCTCGCGCCCGCTTTCGCCGAACGCGCCGCCCTCGAGCATTTCGCGCGCGGCCGAGGCCGCCTCTTCGCGCGACTCGGGAATGACGACCCCCTTGCCCGCGGCGAGCCCGCTCGCCTTCACGACGACTTCAAACGGGGCGGTGCGGATAAATTTTTCGGCCTCGCTCGCGTCGGTGAAGCTTTCGCCCGCCGCCGTCGGGATTTTATATTTTTTAAGGAACGCCTTTGAGAACGCTTTGCTCGCCTCGAGCGTCGCGCCGTCCTTGTCGGGGCCGTAAACCGCGATGGATTCCGCGCGGAGCCTGTCGGCGAGCCCGAGCGAAAGCGGAACTTCGGGGCCGCTTACGACGAGGTCGAAATTTCCATTCTTGGCGAGATTCACAAGGCCGTCGATGTCGTCGGCCGCCACATTCGCCGTTTCGCAGTCGCGCGCGATGCCGCCGTTTCCGGGCGAGCACACAAGCTTCGCCAGGCGCGGCGACTTTTTCAGCGCCTTGATTATCGCGTGTTCACGCCCGCCGCTTCCGACGACGAGCACATTCAATTTTTTGTTTTCCATAAAATCAGATTGCCTTTCTGTAAAGCGACAGCGCGAACGCGAGCATGCCTATCACGGGGATCGCCGCAGCCCAGAACGGCGCGACGTATCCGCGCCCGCCGAGCGCGCCAAAGACGCTGTCGACGACAAAATACAGGAAGAAAAGACCGACCGTTTTCGAGACTCCGACCATCGGGTTTGTCCGCACCCCCGCGACCGAGAACGGTATCGCGATCGCCACGACGATCACGCACGCGAACGCGCTTGCCCAAACCGAGTACCAGCGCACGAGATACGGCTGCGCCTCGGCGGCGGTGCGGTCTCCGATGGTGTCGATGAGCGTGGCTGCCTCGAACAGCGAAAGGTCTTCCGGGCGGCGCATTGTCAGCGCCATAAAATTCGGGTTTTCCTTGAAGTCGCGGTAGTATTTTTTGCCGAAGCTGACGGTCTTGACGGCTTTGCCGGTCGCGGGGTCGTAGGTTGTCTCGATGCCGTCGGTGAAAAACCAGCAGTTCTCGACGTCGTCGAACACTCCCTCGCGCGCGTTGACGGACGAAACTTCGTCGCCGTTTTTATTGATGAGGCTTATGCGCACGCCGTTCGCCTTGTTCGTCAAGGTCGAGAACGAGTTTGTGAACCACAGCCTGCCGTCGCGGAGGTTGTTGAAGCAAAGGTTGACGATCTTCCCGACCTCGGCGGGCGCGGAGCCTTTCATCTCGAAGTCGCGGTGGATTGAGTCGAACAGAGTGCGCGAGCGTTCCGTCGCGTAGGGGATGGCCGAGGCGTTCAGCCAGAGCAAAAGCCCCGCCAGAGCCGCCCCCGCAAACCACAGCGCGCGCGTTATCCTAAAAATATTCATTCCAGCCGCGCGCATTGCGGTGATCTCGTTGTTGCGGTGCATTGCGCCGAGAACATAGATAAGCGAAATAAGCAGGCTTATCGGAAGCACGACCGGCACGAGCGTCGGTATGATGAGCCCGTAGTAGAGCAGAATATCGCCCGTTCCCGCGCCCCATTCCAAGAGGCGCCCGAGGTTGCTGTACATGTCGTGCAGAACGAGAATCCCGAGCGTCACGCCAATGGCGATGGCGAAAAATTTCAGCCATTCGCAAAAAATATATCTGTCGATGAGTTTCGGCATATCGAAAAAATCTTTGGGCATTATCTGAAATGGCTGCGCGAATATCAAAGAAAAAAACGCGGGAATTGCAAAAACGGCGAAAATCTTGGTTGACCGCCCGCCGCGCGGGCTTAAGGTTTTCGGCGTATGCGAAAGACCGCCGTTTTCTTTTTCGCCGCGCTTGCCCTCTGGGGCGCGGGCGCTTTGGGAAAGCCCGCCGCCGCGTTCAACGCGGCGAGCTACAACATGTATTTTCTCTTCCACGAGCCCGACCACAGAATGTACTCGCGCGAGATGATCGAGCGCTGGGATGAGCGCAAAGACAAGCTTCTGCCGCTTCTTAAATTCCACCAGATAGACGTCTGCGGCACGCAGGAGCTGCGCGAAAAGCAGCTCGAGTATTTTTTCCCCGACGCCGACTACGACTATGTAATCGCCCCTCCCGACTACAGCCCAAACAAAAAGCTTATGAACAACGCCATATTTTTTAGGCGCGACAGGTTTGAGCTTCTCGAGAGCGGGGTTTTCCCGCTGCACTGCGAAAGCAAGTGGAGGCACTGCGTCTGGGCGAAGTTTAAGGACAAGATTTCGGGCGCGCAGTTTTATTTTTTCAACAGCCATTTCCCGACCACCAAGGAAAAGAAAAACGGCGCGGCGATCGCCGCGAACATTCTCGCGCAAAAGGCGAGGGAAATCGCGGGCGGGACGCCTTTCATCTCGACCGGCGACTACAATTCGCGCGAGGACACCGAGGCGATAAAAACCCTAAAGGCTGCCGGCTTTGCCGACGCCAAGGAGCTGTCGAAAACGCCGCCGTACGGCACGAATTTTACATACAACAAATTTTCGGTATTTCCGCCGAAGAACGTTTCAAAGGACGGCAAGTGCCATATCGATTTTATCTTCTGCTCCGAGGGCGGCTTCGAGGTCTTGAAGTTCGGCACGCTGAACGACAACTGCGGCAACGTGCCGCCGAGCGACCACTTTCCGATTATGGCGCGCCTTAAAATTCGCGGCGCAAAAAAATAGCGGGGCGATTTTTCTTCGCGCAAAAAAATCGGGAAATTTTTTCTTTCCCGATTTTTTGTTTGAGAAAAATTTTTCTATTCGAGGTTGAGGACGAGATACCCGTAGGGCTTCATTTTCATCTTTAGCACCCCGCGCGCTTTGCCGTAAGAGCAGCCGTAAGAGAGCAGCTCCGAGCCGAGCTTTTCGGGGACGGCGACGCAGGTGTCGATGTGCGCGTTGCGCGTGTTGACTGCCACGAGCGTCTTTTTGCCGTTCGCCTCGCGCTCGAACACGGCGACGCTTTCGGGCTTGCAGCTATCGAGCCACTTGGTATCGCCGTTCCAGAGGGTCTCGTTCGCCTTGCGGATTTTAATCAGCTTTCTTATGAGGTTCATCCTCGCCCAGCCCTCTTTTGTCGCGAGGTTTTCCCACCCGACAAAGAATCTGCCGTGCGTGTTGTCGGCGAACATCGAGAACGGCTGGTCGTCGGCGAATTCGTTTCCGTTGTAGATGAACGGAACGCCGTCGATTGTGAAGTTGAGAACCTGCACCGCGTCCATGCCGCGGTTGCCGAAGCTCTTTTCGTAGCGCATGCCGCCTTTGCCCGGCTGGCAGGAGTCGCTCGCGGTGTCGTGGTTGTCGAGCGCGCGCAAGAGGCGGGCGCCCTTGACGAACTGCGCGTTCTGCTTTTTCCAGACTTTCTCAAGCTCGCACGCGGGCTTCTTGGCGGAGAACACTTTTATGAGTGTGTATTCCCACTGGAAAGAGTAGTTGGCGTCGTACGCGTCGACCTGCGCGTCGGGGCGCTCGCCCTCGGCTATCATTATCACGTCGGGCTTGATTTTTGAAATCCTCTCGTAGGCGGCGCGCCAGAAGTCCGCGGGGACGGCGGGCTCGACGTCGGTGCGGTAGCCGTCGGCCCCGAATTTTTCGATGAAATACTCCATATTTTTTATGAGGTATTCGCGAAGCTCCGGGTTCTTAAAATTCAGCTCCGGGAAGCACCAGCGGCCGTTCTTTACATTGCCCTGCGCGTCGCGCACGACAAAGTCGGGGTGGTCTTTTATGAACGACGCCTTCGGCCCGCAGTGGTAGTAAACGAGGTCGAGGACGACTTTCATCGAATACTTGTGCGCCTCGTCGATGAAGTCGGCGAGGTCTTGGTCGGCGCCGAAGCGCGGGTCGATTTTAAAGTAGTCTTTCATGCGGTAGGGGTTGCGCGGGTTCTCGGTGCCCGACGCCTTTTGCCGCTTGCTCCAGAACTGCTTGTCGGGGTCGTCGTCGGCTTCGACGATCGGGCAAAGATAAATTATGTCGACGCCCAGCGACTTTATGTGCGGGATAAATTCGCGCGCCTTTTTCAGCGTGCCCTCCTGCGTGAAGTGCTGGGGCAGAATTTGGTAAATCGAGGACTTTTTGAAAAAGTCCGTCGTGGGGCGGGCTTGGTCGGCGGAGGCGGGAAGCCACGCCGCGAAAGCGAGGAATGCGGTGAGTATTTTTGCGCTTTTCATAATTCGTGTTGTTTAAGGTTCGCGAATCTTTTGGAAATATCCGCGCGGTTTCAACATAAAAATCTTTTTTTGCGGGTTAACTGTTAACCCGCGCGCGGGGCGCCGGAATGATGTTTCGTTGGGATTTTGTTTGTTTGTTTTAAAAAAATGCTTGCCAACCGAAAAAAACGGCGCCATTTTTTTTGGCATATGGCAAACAGTTATAAAAACGCAAAGGAGACGTACGCCAAGTTCGGCGTCGATACGGAAAAAGTTTTAAAGGCGCTCGATTCGATTGAGCTTTCCATGCACTGCTGGCAGGGCGACGATGTCGGAGGCTTCGAGACCCCCGACGCGGAGCTTTCGGGCGGCGGCATTCAGGCGACGGGCAACTTCCCCGGAAAAGCTCGCAACCCCGACGAGCTCCGCGCCGACATCGCGGAGGCGCTCAAGTATATCCCGGGCAGCACGCGCCTGAACCTCCACGCCTGCTACGGCGAGTTCGACGGAAAAAAGGTCGACCGCAACGAGATCGGCTTCGAGCACTTCAAGGGCTGGGTCGACTGGTGCAAGTCGATGAAGCTCGGAATGGACTTTAACCCGACCTACTTCTCGCACCCGCTGGCGAACGACGGCTTCACGCTCTCGAGCGCCGACAAGGGCGTGCGCGCCTTCTGGATCGAGCACGGCATCGCGTGCAGAAAGATCGCCGAAAAGATGGGCAAGGCTCTCGGCAAGACGGTAATCACCAACTTCTGGATGCCCGACGGCATGAAGGATTTCCCCGCCGACAGGCTCGCCCCGCGCGAGAGAATGGCGGACTCGCTCGACAAGATTTTCAGCGCGAAAATCTCGAAGAAGTTCAACAAGGACTCCGTCGAGTGCAAGCTGTTCGGCATCGGCAGCGAAAGCTACGTCGTGGGCTCGCACGAGTTCTTCATGGGCTACGCGGTCAAGAACCAGACGCTCCTTACGCTCGACTCCGGGCACTTCCACCCGACCGAAACGATCTCCGACAAAATTTCGTCGGTGCTGATGTTCGTGCCGGAAATCCTCCTGCACGTCTCGCGCGGCGTCCGCTGGGACAGCGACCACGTCGTCGTTTCCGACGACCCCACCAACGCGATTATGCAGGAGATAATCCGCTGCGGCGCCGCCGACCGCGTCCACATCGGAATGGACTTCTTCGACGCGTCGATAAACAGAATCTTCGCGTGGGCTATCGGCATGCGCGCGGCGCGCAAATGCCTGCTGAACGCGCTGCTCGACCCGATCGCCATGATGAGAAAGGCGGAAAACGCCTTCGACTACGGCACGAGGCTCGCGCTCATCGAGGAAGCCCGCAACCTGCCGTCCGCGGAAGTCTGGGAAGAATACTGCCGCAGAACCGGAAAGCCGACCGGGCTGAAGATGATAGACGGCATCAAAAAATACGAGGCGAAAGTCCTCGCAAAGCGCGGATAAAAAATCCGCTTTTGAAAAAATCGGCGAAAGGGCTTTTGCCTTTCGCCGATTTTTTTGCGCCCCGAAGCGCGCCGGTTAACTGTTAACCAAAAAACGGGATTTATGCGGTTGATTTTGCGGGGCGGGGCGAATATCTTTTCTTCATTGGAACAACTCTTACAAAGTATATGAAAAAATTTTCGCGTTTTTTTGTTTTGGGGGCTGTCGCGTCTTTCCTCGCGCTGCCGCTCTTTGCGGGGCGGCACGCCGAGGGCGCGTATGTGGTGATAAACGGCAAGGACATGGGCTTCGAGGTCGTCTCGGCGAACGAGGGCACGTCGGCGCAGGTCGGCGAATATAAATCGGGCGGCGGGGTTGCAGACGTCGTCCGAATCCGCCGCAGCAACGCGGGCGGCGGCTGGGAGACGGTGTCGGTGAAGATAAAATCAAAGCGCGGGGGCGGGGCGAAATTCTTTTTCTCGGGATCGCAGTCGGCTTTGGGCGGCAAATGCGCAAGCTCGGTCTGCGACTACGACGACCTTAAAATAAACGGAAAGCTCGTCAAAAACGGCGACTTTAGCGCGGGCGCGCGCGGCTGGGTTCTCCCGCGCCAGTATCCCGCGAAAATCGCCGAGGAGAAACTCGCCAGCGGCTCGAAAAATTTTTACCTTCGCACCGACACCTACGCGGGCTGCGACATCAGCCTGGAGGCGGGCAAGGTCTGCGAGATTTCGTTCAAATATCGCAGGGCGGGGGTTCTGGAATTTACGCGCGGCACGCTTCCGCTCGACATCTCGCGGTTCGCGAATTTGAACGCGGGCGATTTTTCGAAGTGGGGCTGCAATTACAATCTCGGCGGGCTCGACTTCTCGAGGCGCGACTTTGGCGGAATGGATTTTTCGCTCGTCGATCCCGCGAAGAATGGCGGGAAAAACGCGGTAGCGTTCTCGTCGAAGAGCGACAGGGCGGGCGCTGAAAAAATCTCGTTCGATCTGCCCGAGGTTTACAGGGGGAAATATCTCTATCTTTTGCACACCGGATTTTTCTGCCGCGACAACTACGACAAAGTCGCGAAGCTAAAGTTCGTCTCGGCGGGCGGCGAGGTCCTGGAGCGCACGCTAAAGCGCAGGGAGGACACATGGCTTTTCACCGACCCGCGCGTGATAAACGCGAACATGCGCGCCGTCTACACCGCGCTCCCGAAAGAGGGCAAAGGCTCGCTCTTTCTCTCGCGCTTCGACCTTCCCGGCGACGGCACCGTAAAGCGCCTCGAGCTTGAGACGCTCCATGGCGACACGTTCGTTCTCCTCGGCGCGACGCTCTCGGACAAGCAGGTCGAGACCGTCAACCTCGAAGAGTTCGACTCCGAAAACTGGGTCGCGATAGATTCGCCCGACGACATCTACATAAAGAAAGGCTCGGCGCTCGACCAGTCGGGCTTCTTCGACCCCGCGCCCGCGGGCGCTTACGGCAGGGTGATCCTCTCCGGGCGCGGCACGCTCGCGTTTGAAAAGACGCCCGAAAAGGACGCGCGCTTCAAGGGATTTTCGGAGTATTCGCTGCCGTATTTTCTAAAGCTCGAAAAGTCCCGCCGCGCGCGGGAGATAAAGCGCTACGCGGAGTCTTTCAAGACGACGGGCTACAACTTCGCGCGAATTTCCTTCGAGATTCTCCGCGAGCACATGAGCGACGCCGAGCGCGAGGAGCTTTACGACACCGCCGACATGCTCGTCTCGGAGCTCAAGCGCAACGGGGTGTATATACACCTCACGCTCGCGTGGTATAGAATAGGGCTTAAAGAATACAGCTTCTTTCTGCGCGACGACGTCAAGCTGCGCGCGGTTTTCGGCGACCCCAACGTGCGCGCGCACTGGAAAAAGAGCGTCGAATTTATCCTCGAGCACCGCAATCCGTACACGGGAATGAAGTGGAAAGACGACCCCGTTTTCGCGTGCGTGGAATATTACAACGAGCTCGCGATCTGCTTTAGCCGAATGGACGAAAGCTCGAAGTTCCACCCGCAGGACACCGTCACGCCCGAGACCCGCGCGCTCGTCCTCTCGAAGTGGCGCGCGTGGCTGAAGAGGCGCTACGGCGGCGACATCTCCAAGCTCAACGCCTCGTGGAGCAAAATGCTTTCGTTCATGAAAACGAAATTCGACTACAAGAGCTTCGACGAAGTTCCGTGCATCGTGCGCGGCAACAGCGACTATCTGCGCTGCTGCTGGGACAACCTTGAGGACTTTGTGCGCTTCGCCGAAAAAGTCGTTGACGAGACCGGCTACAAGGGACTCCGCACGCAGAACAATCTCGGGCCCGTCTCGATTGGGACGGCGGTGCGCTCGAGGACGAGCGACTACGTCATCGCCAACACCTACTTCTCCCACCCGACAAGCTTCAGCATGGGCAACGCCTCGTGCGGACAGGAGGACGCGATACGGACTCTCGCGAGCTACTGGCGCGGGGCGGCTTCGATGAAAATCAACAACCGCGCGTTCTTCGTGACGGAGTACAACCACTGCTTCTGGAACAAGTCGCGCTTCGAGATGCCCGCGATGTTCGCGCCGTATTCGGCGTTCCAGAATTTTTCGGGGCTGACAATCCACGCCGACGCCGTCCCGTATGAAAACAGGCAAAAGGCGGTGAGCCCGTTCGCGGTGTTCTTCTCGCCCGTAGCGAGGGCGTCGGAGTTTGTCGCGACGGCGGCGTTCATTCGCGGCGACGTCTCGCCCTCGCGTCACAGGGTCGACATGAAAATTTCCCCGCAGTATCTTGCCGAAAACGACAACGCAACGCGCGCTTTGAACGGCTCGCAGACGCGCGTTCTGCTGCTGTCGGGCTTCGCCAACGCGTTCGAGGGCGGCGTCCCGGAGGCGGTGAAAAAAGTCTCGCCCAAAAAGGCGGACATGGAGATGTCGCCGCAGGGCAGCTCGTCGGTCGTGGCGGAGGCGTGGTTCCACAGCGTCGTCGACGGAAAATCGGGCGATTTCGACATGGAAAAGTTTGTCGAAAAAATGCGCGAAAAGGGGATTCTCTCGCCCGACAATATAACCGACGTCGCGAAGGGAATTTACCAGACCGACACCGAGGAAATCGCGCTCGACTCGAAAAATCTATGGCTGAAAATCCGCACGCCGCGGACGGAAATCGCGGCGATGAACGCGCCGAAAAAGACGCGCCTCGGGGCGCTTAAAATAATTTCGTGCGACGGCCCCGCGACAATCGGGGCGGTCTCGCTCGACGGCGCGGATCTTTCGGAAAGCTCGCGCATAATGCTGCTTTTCGTAACCCGCGAGAGCAACACCGGCATGAAGCTCACCTCCGACGGCGTAATGTCGCGCGGGGGCGGAAAGCTGCCCGTTTTGATGCGCAAGGCGAAGATGTCGGCGAGCCTCTCGCTCTCGCCCGGCGCGCGCTACGAGGTCTATCCCCTCGCGCTCAACGGCGAGCGCAGGGAAAAGCTGCCGGTCAAATTCAAGAACGGCGCGGTGAAAATCTCGATAGACAATTCCAAGCTCCCCAACGGGGCGACGCCGTTCTTCGAGATTGTGAAAGTAAAATAGCGCGGCGGCTTTTTTGCCGCGGCTTGCGCGCCGCGCGCTTTAGTTGGCGAACTTCGGCTTTAGCGAGCTTAGCGCCTGCGCGTGTATCTGGCAGATGCGCGCCTCGGTAAGCCCGAACTCGCGCGCGATCTCGCCGAGCTTTTTGTTGTGGAAGTAGTAGCCCTCGAGCACGCGCCTTTGCCTGTCGGGAAGAAGCGAGACGCTGCGCCTGATCTCGGCGGCGGCCTCGCGCCGCTCGATGTATGAGTACGCGGGCGCGGCGGCGTCGTCGGCGATGGACTCGGAAAACGAGGGGATTGCGCAGTCGCGGTTTTCGGGGCTGTCGTTTAGCGAGGTGAAAGAGTAGCTTTGGGTGCGCCGCATGATTTTGTCGAACTGCTTGCGCGAGGCGCCGAGCTCGAGGCGCACTTCCTCGCGCGAAGGGGCGCGCCCGAGTTTTTGCTCGAGCCCAAGGCGTATCTTGTCGAGATTTTTCGCCTCGCTTCTTGCCGAGCGCGACATGTAGTCGAGGCTGCGCAGCTCGTCGATAATAGCGCCTCTTATGCGGGTTGAGACGTATCCGTAATAGCGCTCCTCGCGGGTCGGATCGAGGCGCCTTATGGCGTCGGCGAGCCCCGCGACGCCCGCGGAGTGGAGTTCGTCGATGTCGGCGTAGGGCGGCAGCTTGGGCCGCATAGATTTCACCACTTTCCCGACGATCGGGTAAAATTTCACAAATAGGGATTTTTGCCTCTCGTCCAGTTCGCGGTGTTCCTTTTCTTTGACTTTTGCCATGGCTTGCTGCGGATTTTTTTCTTTTAAAACAAGGCGCGCATAGTTTCCCAAGCCCATGGCAGCGGATTTCGTGCCAGAAATCAGAGACGTGGCTTTCTTAAAATAAATTTCGCATATTCAATATTCTTGCCGCCGGGCGGATTTTCGCGCGGGAGTCGAAACGTCGCGCGCGTGTGCCAAAATTGCCCGAAGATATTTTTTCTTTCAAAAATGCTTGACAACTTGGCGCCTAAAAAAAAGACTGCCCACAATTGTTCTTTGGATAGACGGCCGCCAACGCGGCCTGAAAAACATTCGCACACAAACGGAAGTCCCGTGGGAATCGGGCGCAGTCTCGCTGCTGTATTTTATCCGCAGGCGCAAAAGCCACTGTCTTTTTTGACGGGAAGGCGCGCAGCATTCGGCTGAAATGTTTTAGCCGACGGAAATAAGCCAGAAGACGTGTGTATGCGGATAGTCCTTTTATTCTCGAGTAAAGAATGCGGGGCATTGTGCGTAGTCCGCCTGCGCGCCGGTTTTATTTCGTTTTTCGCCGGCCCGCTTTCGGATTTGCGCGGTTTTGGGGCGAATTTCTTTTTCTTTCGTTTTTCAAGAATTCGCCACGACATTGCGGCGCGCGGGGTTCGGTTTTCTTTCTCGGGATTCAATCTTATCCGCTTCGCGGAAATCGGAAAGAAAACAACAATGAAAAATACGACAAAAGCAATAATCCCCGCGCTCTTCTCGTTCGCGGTTATGTCTGCGCAGACTCTCTCCGCCGACGTGTTCGACTTCTCGGGCGCAACCCCCGTGTATGACGACTACCGTTCGACCACCGAAGAGACCGAAGGCAAACACTACTACGAGTACGAACACAATATCGTAGGGTTTAACTATATGAACGCAAACTGGGGCACGTCTCAGAGCCCCAGCTGGTACTACCAGTGGGACGGCATCAACGTTTCCACCGCCAACGACCCGAGCGCCGACACCGACATCTCTAAATGCTGGGAGGCGGGCGAAAAAGCGAGCTACACCTCGCAAAACGCTCTCGACGCCAGCGGCGTATCGGGCGGCGCCTACGGCGTGTTCTACGGCAACCCCCAGTATCCCGTAACGGGGCACTCCGAGTCGGACAACTGCATGGGCATGAAAGAGGACGACCCCGGCATCAACCACGAGTTCGGCTTCATCATCTTTGACGATTTAGTCAACTTCCAGTCGATTTCAATCGCCAACACGCTCGTGACGTACGACTACCTCACAAAGAATTTGGACGACAACGAACACCACTTCACCCAGACGGTCATCATCTACGGCGTCGACTCCAATTACGAGATGATGACGGACAATTATGTTGAGGCGAATCTTTCCGACGCCGAAAACGGCGTTGTCGCGGGCTGGAAGAATGTGGACCTCACCTCGCTCAACGTCGAGGGCGGGCTCACCGGCCTGTACTTCAAAATGTACACCAACAACTACAACGCCGACGGGCCCCTCACGCCGAGCTACTTTGCGATGGACAACATCGTCTATACCTCGGCGGCGGTTCCCGAAGCCGGCGAGTGGGCGGCGATTCTCGGGGCTGTCGCCCTCGGGTTTGTCGCGCTTCGCAGGCGTTCGAAGTAGTTTGAAATCGGCGCGCGCCCGTTGCGGAAAATCGGGCGCGCCCGCTTTCAAAATATGAAAAAAATCCGGACAAAGTTTCTTTTACAGTGCTTCGCGGCGTCGTGCTGCGGAGCGCTTTCGTCTTATGCGCAGGAGGCGGGTTCCGACGGGGAGCTCGAAGAGTTCGCCGTAAACGCCTACAGATTCCGCACGGAGCCCCTCGAGACCCCCGTAAACTCGACGTACATCTCTTCGGAAAAAATCGAAAAATCGCCGTACACGAACGTCGCCGACGCGATACGAAACTTCGGCAACGTCAACTTTAGAAGCGTGACGGGCTCGAGCGCCTCGGGCGACTTCGGCATGCGCGGCTTCGGCGAAAATTCGCAAACGCGCCTGCTTGTGGTCGTCGACGGGCAGAAGTTCAACCGCGCCGACATGGGTTCGATAAACTGGCTGCAAATCCCGCTCTCCGACGTCGAGAGCATAGAGATTTTGCGCGGGGCGCAGACGGCGATGTACGGCTCTTCGGCGTCGTCGGGAGTGATAAAAATTTCAACCCGCAGGGCCGAGGAGGGCGCCGACTATTATCTTCAGGGCGTCTACGGCTCGTATAAAACCTACAATCTCGCCGCCCGCGCGTCGGGCAGGGAGGGCGAATATTTTTACACCGTCGCGCTGAATTATTTCGACTCGGACGGCTGGCGCGAAAACTCGCAAAACAACGCCGCGAGCGCGAACCTCTCGCTCGGTTGGGACATCAACGACGGCAACACGATAACCCTTTCGGGCAACTACACAGACTCCGTAATCCATTATCCCGGGCCGCTCACCTACGCGCAGTATCAGGATAATCCCCGCCAGAGCGACGGCAACAATTCAGAGGCGAGATCCAAAGACGGAGTCTACACGCTGACGCTTGAAAACGAATCCTCGTGCGGCGAGGGCGCGGTCGGCTTGGGCTGGAATTTCAGGGACATCAACTGGACGCTCGGCGGCAGGACAAAAAATTTCCAGTGGACGGCGACGTTTTCGCCGCGCTACAAGTTCGAGATCGGAGAGCGCGCGCACGCGATCGTCGGCTTCGACGGCGAGTACGGCAGCATAGACTTCAAAAACCTCTACAGCGGGGACTCGCCCTACAAGGGCTTCTCCGACCTAAATCAAATTTCCGCCGCGCCCTATTTCGGCGGGGACGTAAAATTTTTCGACCGCCTTACGATCACCGCGGTGGGGCGCGTGGACTCGAGCAAGCTCGAGGCGAACAACACCGAGTATAAATTAAACTCGCTCGACAAAACAATCACGATCCCGATACCCGGCGGAACGATAACAATTCCAAACCCCAACTATCCGCCGCAGATAAACCCGCTCACGAGCTATCAGGGAAAGTCGCTCTCGTTTACGGGGCTCGGGGCGAACTTCGGGGCGAATTACGAGGTCTCGGAAAATCTCTCGCTCTTCTTCAAATTCGACCAGATTTACCACTATCCCACCACCGACGAAATCGCCTACTACCAGACCTACGGCGGCATAACGGGCCCGAGCGGCGGCGTGCTCGCGTTCAACGACGCGCTCTCGCCCGAGAGGGGGCAAAACTACGAGATCGGCGCGAAGATAATCGGCGGCGGCTGGACGTTTGTCGCCAGCGCGTACCTCAACGATTTGACCGACGAAATCGCCTACTATCCCGTCCCCGCGTTCGGCGGCGGGACGGCGTGGATAAACACCAATCTGCCGCCGACCCAGCGCTTGGGGACAGACATCGAGGCGCGCTACGACGCCGAGCGCTGGGGCGTGGGCGCGATGTTCTCGGCGGTGCGCGCGCGCTTTTCGGGCGGCGTTTACGACGGCAACTGCGTGCCGCTCGTGCCGAACTTTACGGGCAACATTACCGCCTATGTAAAGCCTCTCGAATGGATAACCCTTTCCGTTCGCGGCACGCTCGTTTCCGACCAGTTTGTCGGGAGCGACTTCGACAATCTCACCGCCAGAATCCCTGCCTACGGATTGCTTGACTTTCAGGCGAATTTCGACATCTGTAAATACGGAAGCGTGTTTTTGTCCGTCGAAAACGCGCTCGACAAGCGTTATATCTCGTGCGCTTGGGCGTCGGGCTATTACCCGGGAATGGGCAGAATGTTGAAGGCGGGCATAAACATCAGATTTTAAAAAATGAAAAATATGAAAAGGCTTATTTTTATTGCGGGGCTTTGCGCCTCGGCGGTTTTCGCGCGCGCGGAGGGTATTCTCGGGTTCGACGCGTTTTTCCCCGCTAACGAATATTACGAATATAATTCGTACTTTGGCTTGATAACGGGTTATGCCCCCGGCGTCGGCGACGACAACAACGAGGGCATACGCCCCACCGGCAAAGTATGGAGAAGCAGCGGGTTCGTGCAAAAATACACAATCTCCGGCTGGGCAACGGGCGTTGCTTCCTTCAACCAAGGCCCCGGCGTGACGGGCGACGGCACCGAATACGGCCCGGGCAAATGGAGCGACCCTACAAAAGCCCTCGGGCAGGCGACCACGAGCGACACTTCCGATGTCGTCGTGCTTGGCGATGGCGGCTCGATCGTCCTGACGTTCGCAAACGGCATAGGCAACGGCAGCGGCTACGACTTCGTCGTCTATGAAAACGCGCTCAACGACACGTTCCTCGAGCTCGCGTTTGTCGAGGTCTCCACCGACGGCGAACACTTTGTGAGGTTCCCCAACTTTTATCTCGGGACGACTCCCGTCGGCTCCGACACCGACGAGGGCGGCGGCGTCAACGACCCGACGAAAATCTACAACCTCGGCTCCAAGTACAGAATAGGCTACGGCAACGGATACGACCTTCAGGAGCTCGCGCAAGTGGCGGAATACATCGAAACGCACTACGACCCCTCGACGGGGACAAAGACCGCAAGCAGCATGCTTTCCGCCGAGTACATGGGAACGTTCTTGGAGAACTACGAGTACTTGGATTTGGCGAACGTGCAATACGTCAAGATTGTGGACGTCGTGGGCGACGGCAACACGCTCGACAGCTCGGGCAACCCGATTTACGACGCGTATCCCACGCACGGCACGCCGGGCTTCGACCTTTCGGGCGTCGCGGTGATTAACGAGGCGGAGCTCATTCCGGAGCCCGCGGACATGGCTTGGACAATCGCGGCGGCCGCGCTGGCGGCGATCGCTCTCCGCAGGTTCCGCCGAAACGCGCGCTAAACCACGAGTGAAAGCGCGCGAAAAAATAAAAAATTTTTAACGCGGTCCGGAGATTTTTTAATGCGCGTTTTTTTCTGTTTCATCGCCGCGGCGGCTTTTCTTTTTTCATCGGCGGAAAGCCGCGCCGCGGCGGCGCCCGCGCCGAAAGTAATGCTCGGCATCGACGTTCTCGAGGCGATGAATTTTGCGCCGCTCAAAGGCAAAAGGGTGGGGCTTTTGACGCACCCCGCGGGCGTCAACAGATACGGCGTCAGCACTGTAGATGTCCTTCGCCGCGCCAAAGGCGTGCGGCTTGTGGCGCTCTTCGGGCCCGAACACGGCATCTACGGCGACGAAAAGGCCGACGTTCCCGTCCTCGACAAAATCGACCCCCGCACGAAGCTTCCCGTCTATTCGCTCTACGGAAAATACCGCAAGCCCACCGCGAAAATGCTCGAGAAAATCGACGCGCTCGTCGTGGATTTGCAGACGCTCGGCGTGCGCTCCTACACGTTCAAAAGCTGCATGCTCCGCGCCGCGGAGGCGTGCTTTGAAAACGGCAAGGAGATTGTGATTCTCGACCGCCCGAACCCGCTCGGAGGCGTGAAAGTCGACGGCCCGATGCTCGACCCCGAATACAAAAGCTACGTCGGGCTTTTCAAAGTTCCGTATGTGCACGGCATGACGATCGGCGAGCTCGCGCGAATGGCGAAAGCCACGCCCGGGGCGATGGAAATCACCTCGAAACAGCAGCGCGCGGGCAAGCTTACGGTGATACCAATGCGCGGCTGGAATAGAAATATGCTCTGGTGCGACACCGGCCTGCGCTGGGTGCCGACAAGCCCCGCGGTGCCGTCGTTCGCGGCGGCGGTCGGATACGCGATGACGGGCTTGGGCTGCCAGATCGGCGGGTTCAAGCACGGCTACGGCACGACTTACCCGTTCCGAATGCTGTCGTTCCCGTCGAAAACGCCCGAGCAGATCGCGGAGAATTTGCGCGCCTACGGCATACGCGGGGTCGCGTTTAAGAAAGTGTCGGCGCGCGATTCCAGAGGCTCGCGCGTCGAGGGGCTTTATGTGGGTGTCAGCGACTGGAACGCCCTGCGCCCGACGGAAATCAGCTTCTATATGATGAAGCTCGCGTGCAAATTTAACGGCGGAAACGTGTTCGCGCGCGCCGACAAAAACGCGGCGTCGCTTTTCAACAAGCACGTCGGCTCGCGCGAGTGGTGGGCGGAAATTTCAAAGCGCGGCGCGTCGGCGGACGCCGCGCGCTTCGTCGAAAAATGGGAGCGCGAGGCAAAGGCGTTCAGGCGCGAGAGCGCAAAATTTTTCCTCTACAACTAATTTTTTTCGCGCGAAAATTTCGCGCAAAAATTTTTGCCAAGCGCGGGCTAATAGATGTCGTCGCGCCTGTCGGCGAACGACGGAATTTGGCTTCTTATGATGTCGACCTCCTCGAGGTTAAGGTCGGCGAAGCGCAGGCACTGCTCGTCGGGCGGGCACTCCGCGACGATGCCGCCCCACGGGTCGATCGCCGCCGACATTCCAAAATATTTCACCGAGCTTTTGCCGAAATTTTCAGAGCCCCCCCTGTTCACCGCGACGACAAAGCACTGGTTTTCGATCGCCCGCGCGCGGGAGAGAATTCGCCAATGCTCCGAGCGCGGGTGCGGAAACGCCGCGGAGACGATTATCATTTTCGCTCCGCGCTTTGCCATTCGAACGAAGATGTCCGGGAAGCGAATGTCGTAGCAGACCGCGAGCCCGACCTTGCCGAACGGCGTGTCCGCCACGACAATCTCGTCGCCGCGCTTGACGTATTTGTCCTCGCGGAAAACCGAGAACAGGTGGATTTTGTCGTAGTGCGCCGCGACGGTTCCATTGGGCAAAATGAAAAGCAGGCGGTTTGTCGGAAGGGGGCTTTCGCCTTCAAGGTGCGGCAGCGAGCCGCAAATGCACACGCGGTTTTTGCGCGCGATCTCGCGCAGGGCGTCCTCGGCGCGCGTTCCGTTTTCGCGCAGGTACTCGAGGTTTTTCTTGTAGTTGAACCCGCAGACAAACATCTCGGGGAACACCACAAGCTCCGCGCCGCCTTGCGCGGCGCGCTCGGCGAACTCGGCTGCCCTTTCGAGATTGCTGCCGAAGTCGCCTTGCAGGGCGTCGGTTTGCGCCATCGCGATTTTCATAGAAACCTTATCTTTTTGATTTTTTCGCAGCCGCCGATTTTGCGGAGCTTCGCAAGAATCGCGCGCTCGGAGAACATCAGCTCCTGCTTTACCGACGGATTTTCGGTCTCGACGTAAAGCACGCCGAGGCGCGAATTTCTCGGCGACGATTTTTCAGCCAGAGCCTTCGGCGCGCACTCGCCCCAATGTTTAGCCGCGACCTTCGCCGGATCGGATGCGCGCGACGCCGCTTCGAGCTTTGCGAGAACCCTCTCGGCGAGCGACCGCGACCCTTCCGGGTCGCCGCGCGTGTCCCTGTCCTTCGATGTTTTCGGCGAAAACAGAAGGTTGCGGAACGCGTTCAGGACGCCGTCTTCCCTGTGCAGCGGCATATTTTTTAAATCGGATATTTTTTTTCGCGGTTGAGAAAATTTTTCAGAAAATAAACGGAGCATACCGCGAGGGCGTGGAAAATTTTTCCGCTCTTGACCATCGAATCGAGCTTTGAAACATCGACGAGCTTCGTCTCGATTTCCTCGTTCTCGTCCCAGTTGAGCTTCGCGGTTTTCGCGCAGCCGTCGATGAGCACGCAGTGCGAGCGGTTCGCCTGCACCGCGGGGTTTGGCGAATACGACGCCAGCAGTTTCGCCCGCCCGCCCGCGTAGCCGGTTTCCTCGGCGAGCTCGCGCCGCGCGGCTTGCGCGGGCGTTTCGCCGGCTTCCATCACGCCGCCGGGAAACTCCCACGAAGTCTTGTCCGCGGCGAATCTGAATTGGTTTACGAGCACTGTTTTCAGCGATCCGTCGGCGGCTCTGATGAGCGGCACGGTCTGCACCCAGTCGGCCGACTCGTTTATGAAAAAGTCGCCGCGCCTTCCGTCGGGGTGGGAAAACGTCTTGCGCTTTACTTTGAAAACCACGCAGTCGGCGACGGTTTTTTCGCCCTCGCACTTCCAATTTTTCACGATTGCTTTTTTCATGCCGAAAAAAAACGCCCGCAAAAGCGGGCGGGAAATTTTTTAGGGGATTACGATTTCCTGCCCGACTTTCAGTTTCGACGGATTTGCGTCGGGGTTCGCCGAAACAATCGCGCTGACCGACACTCCGTATTTTTTTGCGAGCTTTGCGAAAGTGTCGCCGCTTTGTATGACGTGCTTTTTCGCGCCGTCCTGCGCCTGCGCGGGCGCATCGGAAGCGGGCTTTTCGGCTGGAGAAGCGGAGGAGGCTGCCGCCTCTTTCGGCTGCTCCTGTTTTTGATGCGCGCGGACTGAGCGCTTTGCGACGGTCTCGATCGCCGTTCTGTTTTCGTCGGCGACTTTGCGCGTGTCGGCGATCGCTTCGCGGAGCCTTGTGAGCTCGGCGTTGAGCTGCTCGACGAGCGAATTCGAGCGCGTCTTTTCGTTCGCTTTGATGTCCTCGAGCTGCATCGCGAGCGAGTCTATGCGGTCGCTGATTTTCTTTGTCTCGAGGGCGACAGCCGCCGCCTTTTCAATTTTTGCGTTCATGTCCTTCGCGGTGTCGCCGACTTTGATCATCGAGACGATGCCCAATGCGATTGCGACAATCGCCAGCCCGACTCCGAGCATTGCGATCACCGGCGAGAGCGGGGATTGTTTTTCCGTTTTTAATATGTTTTCGTCTTCCATAAAGATTGCGTTTGAAAGGTTATGCGCGCGATTATTGCCGCTCGTTCGCCAAAATTCAATATTTCTTTTTTTGCGAAAGGCTACGGGACGAACACCGCCTTGTATGCGCCGGGGGGCGCGCCTTTCAGGAGGTTTGACGGCTTCAGAAGCTCCGAAAGTTTCGCGTCGGCGGCGTCGCTTCCCGACGATCGCATGACGAGCGGCTTCATCGCCCAGCCGTCGCTTTCGAGCGACACCTTGAACTCCGCCTCGGAAAACATTTCCGCGCCCGCGTCCGATTTCACCGCGCAGCTTTTTATAGTCTCTCCGCTCGACAGATCCACGAGCGCGAACGCAACTTCGCCCGCGCCCCCGCCTGCGGCGTCGGGAATGTCGGCGCGCGCGTAGCCCGACGCAAAGCTGCGCATCGACGGGCGAAGCGACGCCGCGAGCGCGCGGTTAAAATCTTCCGCATCGTTTACTGGGTAGGGCGGCGCGCCAAAATTTTTGCGCGCAAAAGAATCTTCCGACGACCCGAACTCCCAGCCTTTGGGCTCGGCGGGGGGCGGCGGCGCGAACGACGCGTTGCGGCGCGTCGGGATAAAAAGCGGCGCGTAGTCCATGATTTCGTCGAAGCCCGCGTATGCGCCCTCGGGCGCGAGGCTCGCGAGCGGCTCGCACTTCGGGGGCGCCGGCTCGACGGGCGGAATATCGGGAAAGAAGTAAAGAAACAGCGCCGCCGCGCAAAAAGCGATCGCGGCGGAAAGCGCGTAATGCGAGCTTTGCGCGTTTTGAGTTTTCGTGTTTTTTCCGCGCCTTTGCATTGAAAAAATCAGTCGCCGCTTTTCGACGCTGCGAGGTGTATCCGCTTGTATCCGCCGGCGCGCGCGGCGGCGCAGATGTCAAGAAGCGTCTGCGCGTCCACATTTTTGTCCGCCTTTACCAGCAGGACGGCGTTCCGCTTTCCCGCGCCCTTTGCCGACATTTTTTGCGCGAAAGTTTTTACGCCGAAAATTTCGCCGTCGTAAATAATCATCGATTTTCCCTTCGCGTTGAGCACGTCGATCGCGCTGTCCGCGAGCGCGGCGTCGGGCGCGGCGGCGTCAGGAAGCTTCGCGCCGGCGTCGATTGAAAATCCCGGCGCGAGCACGAACCTCGACGAGGCGAGCATGACAAGCAGCATTATGAGCGCGCCGTCGGCGAGCGCCGCCGAGCTCACCGCGACCCTTTCCTTGCGCACTTTTGCCGCTATGTTTACGGGCGTCACTTTTTGCCTTCCATTCGGAGGTTTTCGTTTTCGGGCATTTTCCGCGCGACGAAAAGCATTATCTCGTTCGCAGCCCAGTCGATGTCCTGCGCGAGCGCGCGCACGCGGCTGTTGAGAAAGCTGTATGCGAGCCACCCGAAGAACGCTATCAAAAGCCCGAACGCCGTCGAGAGAAGCGCGGCGTGGATTTGCGCCGAGAACTGCGCGGCTGTGGCGTAGTCGCCGCTTTGCGACATCTCGCGGAAGATTTGCAAAATCGCAAGAACCGTTCCCGCCAGCCCCGCGAGCGGCGCCACTTTCGCGACCAGCGCGACGCTCGAGACGCGCCTGTCGATCAGCGCGAACTCGTTTTGCGCCGCAGCCGCGACGCTCTGCGACATCACTTCGGGCGACTGCTCGCAGTTCAAAAGCGCGGTCTTTACGATGCGCGGAACCGGGCCTACGCTCTCGTCGCAGATTGTGAGCGCCTCGAGGAGCCTGCGCTTTTTCAGCACGGTTTTTATGCCGTCCACAAATTCCACCGTGCGGATTTGCCCTTTGTGCAGGTAGAAAAATCTTTCGATGAAAATTATCAAGCCCGCGAGCGCGAGCGCGGCGAGCGGGAACATCATCGGCCCGCCCGTGCGGAATATGTCGAGTATTTTTTCCATTGCTATTTGAGCGCGTTTTTGAGTTTCGCCTCCGCCGCGCGGCTCGACGGCAGGGCGTGTTTGACTATCAATTCATACGCGGCGCGCGCGTCGCGCTTCGAGCCCGCAGCCTCGAGGCTCGATGCAAGCGAGAAAAGGCTCCGCCCTACCCAGTATTTCGCGGCGGGCGAAAGATCGCCGGCGCGCTTTAGCATTTCGCCCGCGGTCACCCAGCGCATTTCGTTTGCCTCGCGCGTGCGGCCTGCGCGCTCGAGGGCGAAGGCGCACTTGAAGGCGGCTTCGGCTTTCGCGGCGTCGGGAATGTCGGGCAGGGCGTAGAGCCTTTCAAAAATTCCCGCCGCGTTAAGGGATTTCGTCGGCTGCGCGAGGACGCAGTCGCCCAAGCCCATCCACGCGAGGAAAACTTCGGGGTGCTTGCTGTAGCGGTTGGCGATATCCTCGTAGAGCTTGCGGGCGTCGGCGAAGGCGTTGATAAGCCGCAGAATTTCCGCCTGCGCAAGGCGCGTGTAGAAATTCCTCGGGTTGTCCGGGAAGTCGGCGCAAAGCTTGTCGAGAGCGGCGAGCGCCGCCTTGTATTCCGCCTCTGTGCCGATTTTTGCCGAGTATTTCGCCGCGTCGGTCACGGCGTCGTAAACATACGCGCCCTTCGGGTCGGCTTCGGCGAGGGCGCGGCAAAGCTGCTGCGCCGCCGCGTAGTTGCCGCGCGAGCTCTCCGCGCGCGCCTGATAAAGATACGAGACTTTCGCGGCGTCGCTTTGCGGATATTTTTCGCGCAGCTTTTTGTATTGGGCGAACGCGCCGTTTTCGCCCGCGGTCTCGCCGAGAGCTTCGAGGCACCGCGCTTTCATGAGCATCGCGTTGCCCTCGACAAGCGCGCGCTCGGCGGGGTCTTGCGAGCCGCCGTTTTCGAGGCGGGCTGAAATTTTGTCGCACTGGGCGGCGGCTCCGCGAAGGTCTCCCGACTGCTCCGCGATTCTCGCGAGCAGCCACCGCATTTTAAGAAGAAGCTCCTTGCGCTTTCCCTCCGCGACCGCGCGCTCTATGCGCGCTTTCGACTCGGCGTATTCGCCGCGCGAATTTTTCAGCGAGACGATTTTCCACTCGGCGTTCCAGATGTCGTCGTCGGAAATTTTGCCGTCCGCGTAGGCGCGGTCGAGCAGCTTTTGCGCCGACGCAAAATCGCCGAGCTTTATGTTCGCGTCGATCGCGCGGTTCAGGGCAACCCCCTTGTTCGCGTTGGGGCTTGAAAAAAGGTCGGCGTAGAGCTTCGCCGCCGTGGCGAAGTCGCCGTCGAGGAAGAAGCAGTCGGCGGCGATAAGGCGCATCGCGGCGGATTTTTTTGCATCGGGCTCGATCTCGGCGAGCTTCGACATATACGTCGCCGCGAGCCTGTATTCGGGCTTCTTGCCCTCCTCAGCCGAGAACGCGGTCCACGCGAGAACGAGCATTGCGTCCTTTTTGTATTTAGAGGCGGGATATTCGTCGATAAGCCTGCCCGCATATTTTGCGGCATCGTCGGCATTGCGCGATTTCACCGCCGCCTTGGAAAGCTCGAGCAGAATGCGGTCGCGGATTTTGTCGGAGCCGCGCTCGAGAAGCTCGAGCAGAAACGCCTTGCGGTCGGCGCTTGAAATTTCGGGATTTTTTGCGAGCATCGCCGCGGCGAAATCGCCGACGCTGCTCGAGTTTGTCGAAGCCAGAATCTCGCGCAGCATTTGCAGCTGGATTTGCGGGTTCTTCGTCATTGCCGCGGCGACGACGCGAATCTCGTCTTTGTCGATGTCGGGCGAAAGCTCTATGTCTAGCTGGGCGTTTAGCTCCTCGATGGCTTCGTCGCGCCTGCCGAGCCTGAAGAGAACGGCGGCGCGCTGCTTTGCGAAGTTCAGCCCCGCGGCAGTCCCGAAGTAAAGGCGCGATTTTCCCGCGAGAGATTTTTCAAGAGCGGCGAGCGACTCGGGCTTTGTTTCTGCCTCCTCGATTTTGCAGAAAATTTCGGCGACGGTAATGTCGGCGAGGGCGAATTTTGTAGCCTCTTTCGACTTCGCCGCGCCGAAGTTTTCGAGGGCTTTTTTCATGTCGCCGCGCGCGTAGCAAATGTATCCCTTCGCGACGAAATACCACGGCTTCGCTTCGGCGGGCAGGGCGGCGGGATCAACCTTCGAGAGGATTTTCTCCGCCTCTTCGGGCTTCGAGAGCCCGACGCTTATCAGCGCGCGGCGTATCGGATTGAGCGCATCGCTGCCGGCGGACTCGAACGGGATTTTTTCCGCCTGCTCGAAATTTCCCTGCGCGATGAGCGCGTCGGCGAGAATCGGCAAAAGCGAATCTTTAAAGCTTTTCGGGAACGCCGCCGAAGCCGCGGCGTCTTCGACAATCGTCTGCGCAAGCGACGCCATTCCCGCCCGCAACGCCGAAAGCGCGCCCGCCTTGAGAGCCTCGGCGTATTCGGGGGTCTTGTTCGGGCGCGCTTGCGAGAGCGGCGCGAACGTGTCGGGGAACGGCTTGAGCGCGCCGTTTGAAAGCGTCTCGGCGGCGACCGAAACCGCCGCGGCGCATAGCGCGGCAACCGTTTTCCCGAATTTTAACATTTGCGCAATCTTTCCATTTTCCGCAGCCCTTTTCAAGACATTTTCCTGCGCGCAAAGCTCCGTTTTTTATTGACGGCATTTTGACCTGCGCGGAAAATCTCCCCGCTAATTTCGGCAAGGATTTTTTTATGGCAAAAATAAACAGGCGTGGATTTATCGCTTCGCCGGCGTCGCTTGCAGGGTGCAGCGTCGCGGTGTTCGCTCCGTCGGGAGCGTCGGCTTCGAGGGCTTCGGCGACGGGCGCGGCGCGTCCGGAAAAACTGCCCGCAAAAGGCGCGCTATTTTCGGCGGGCGGAAAATTGATGAAAACCGTTCCGCTCGAATGCGACGTTTTCGTCGCGGGAGGCGGGCTCGCGGGCGTCTGCGCGGCGATCGCGGCGGCGCGGCACGGGGCGAAGGTCGTCCTTGTGCAGGACAGGTCGCGGCTCGGCGGCAATTCGAGCTCCGAAATCAAAATGCACCCGCTCGGCGTGAACTCGAAAAGAACCGGCTGGCGCGAGGGCGGGATAATCGAGGAGCTCAAGCTCGAGAACGCCGCGAGAAACCCGCAGCTGGCGTGGGAAATGTGGGACTTTCTCCTCTACGACAAATGCGTCTCCGAAAAAAATATCACGCTGCTTCTCGACACGTCGGTTTGCGCGGCGGAAACATCGGGCGGGAAAATCGTCCGCGCGCTCGCGCGATCCGACACGACGCGCCGCGTCTATGAAATAACTTCCAAAATTTTTGTCGATGCCACCGGAGACTGCCGCCTCGCGATGGAAGCGGGCGCGCGCGTGATGTCGGGGCGCGACGGCTCGAAAAAATACGGCGAGCCGTTCGCGGACTTCGACCCCGTCGGCACGCGGCAGGGCTCGACGATTATGTTCACCTCGAAGCTTTGCGACAAGCCCGTCGCGTTCACTCCTCCCGCGTGGGCGAAGAAAATTTCGCCCGAGCAGATGAAGTTCAGAAGCGTCAGGGGCGACGGCCTCGCCTACGGATACTGGTGGATCGAGCTCGGCGGCGACGGCGACGCCATAGGAGACAACGAGCGTTTGCGCTTCGAGCTGCTCTCGATCGTCATGGGCGTCTGGGACTACATCAAAAACAGCGGAAAATTTCCCGACGCCGCGAACCGCGCGATCGAAACAGTCGCCATGGTTCCCGGCAGGCGCGACACATTCAGAATCGTCGGCGAGAAAATTTTAACCCAGCACGATCTGCAAGGCAAGTGGCGCGAGTTCGACGACGCCGTCGCCGTCGGCGGCTGGTATATGGACGACCACCCCGCCAAGGGCTTCAACGCGCCCGACCGCCACCCATGCAGGCAATTCGCGGGCGTGCCGTTTTACAACATTCCGCTCTCGGCGCTCTATTGCGCCGACATCTCAAACCTGATGATGGCGGGGCGCAACATAAGCTGCAGCCATGTCGCGTTCACATCGACGCGCGTTATGTCAACGTGCTCGGCGGTCGGGCAGGCTGTCGGGACGGCGGCGGCGCGCTGCGCGGAAATCGGAATTTCCCCCGCCGAGCTGCGCGTTGACAAGCGCGAGCTCTCCGCGCTTCAGCAGACGCTCCTTCGGGACGACCAAACCATTCTCGGAATTTCAAACAGCGACCCTCTCGATCTCGCGCGGTCGGCGGAGCTTTCCGCGAGCGAAAGCGCGCAGGGCAGCGCGCCGCAAAATGCGATATCGGGAGTCGCGTTCGATTCGCCGGACTCGCGCGCGAACAGCTGGGTCGCGCCGATAGCCGCTAAGCCCTCTATAACGCTTTCGTGGAAAAATCCCGTTCGCGTTTCCGAAATGCAATTCTCATTTTTCAGCGGCTGCGCCCCGCTTTCGCAGTCGCTCTCCGATTACGTTCTAAAGAGCATGCACAGGGGTGCGCAGAAAGAGCTCGCCCGCGACTTCGATATCTTTGCGCTTTTGCCCGACGGCTCCGAGCGCAAAATCGCGCAGGTGCGCGCCAACGCCCAGCGCCTCGTCCGCGTCCGTTTCGAGACTATCTCTGCCAAAGCCTTGCGCGTCCAATTCCTCACAACGAACGGCAGCGATCATGTCGTCCTGCAGGAAGTTCGGGCATACTTGGGCGCGTGAAAGCACCCCTATTGCTCCGCTTTGCGTGGGCTGCCGACCGCTCGCGTACCTTTAGTACGCCACGCGCCCGTCAGCCCCCGCAAATACTCGCACTAGGGGCACTTTGACGCGCCCCATGCTAACAGCCTTCACGGCATTATGGGGGCTCACGCCCGCAGGCTAGCAGCCTGCACGGCATTGTGGGGGCTCGCGCCCCCAAGAACCGATTTTGCTCCCGCAAAATTTTCGGTTCTTCCCCTGTCATTTATCCGAGAGTTCTTCAGCTGTCCGCGCGCCCTCAAAAAATACTGCGCGGGCGTTATCCGCGCTGTGAAATTAAAAAACAAGGGAGCTGTTTCCTGCTTTTTCTCCGCGCGCGAGCGAAACAAAGCGCGCTGTAATATCACAGCATGCCTCGCATACCACAAAGACCATTCGCATGCTTCCCGCGCCCCGCTTCAGCTCCCCGCGCAAAACTTCCCTCCCGCGCCCCTCTACATCAAAAAAATAGAACTGCGCCCATGCGTTAGCGGCGCGTTCTATTTTTTTCTCGCGTGCAAAGCGCGCTGTAAAATTCCCACTTTAACCCGAAAGCAAGTTTAAAAAGCTTCATGCGCGGGCGTGGTGGAACGCCCGCCCGCGCTGCTTAGGCGCGTCAAAATGCCCCTAGTACGAGTATTTGGGCGGCGTGGCGACGGGAGCGTACACCCGTACGTGACCGAGCCTAAGCCGCCCAAAGCGGAGTAATAGGGGTATTTTCACGCGCCCCCTCGCTACTCGTCCTTAAGGAAGAAAAGCCAATCTTTGTCCCCGGAGGTGTCGGAGGGGGACCAGCCGCCGCCGAGAGCCTTGTAGAGGGAGATGATGTGCGAGATGAAAAGCTGCCGGCTTGCGATTTGGTTTTGCTCGGCAGAGAGCATAGATCTTTGCGCCTCGAGCAAATCGAGGAATTCGATTTCGCCCTCGGCGTAGAGCTTTGAGGAAAGCTCGAACGCCTTGCGGTTGCTCTCGACCACGCGGTTTATGTGCGCGATGCGCGCGCGCTCCTTTGCCGCCGAAACAAGGGCGTCCTCGACTTCCTTGACGGCGGTGAGGGCGGTTTTCTCCCACGAGACGTTCGCCTCGCGCGCCACTGCTTTGCGGAGCTCGGCGTTGAAGTAGGTCTTGCCCGCCTGAAACACGTTCCACGAAACCGACGGGCCGACCGACCACGTTCCGTATTGGTTTTGGACGATTTTCCCGATGTCGGGGGCTTCGTAGCCGATTCTTCCCGTCACGCTGAATTTCGGGTACCAGTCGGCTTGCGCTTCGCCGATTTTTGCGGTGGCGGCGCGGAGCTTGTATTCCGCGCGGACGATATCGGGGCGCCTGCGGATAAGCTCTGCTGGGACGCCCGCGGGAATGAACTCTTCGAGCTTCGGCAGGTCGCGCGGGGCGGAAAGGTCTTTTTCGAGCGAGCCTGTCGGCAGCCCGAGCAGAATCTCGAGCGAGTGCCGCGCGAGGATCATTTTGCTTTCGAGCTGCGGAATCTGCGCCGATGTGCTTTCGACCTGCGACATCGCGCGGACGACGTCGATGTCGGACTCGAAGCCGTTGAGCCTGCGCCGCTTTGTGACCTCGTAAGTTTTTTTCTGCGTCTCGAGGTTGCCTTTTGTGATGATGAGCTCGCGCTCGTAGCAGCGGTAGAGGAAGTACGCCTGCGCGACTTCGGCGGCGACGGAAATTTTCACCGCGCACTTGTCGGCGATAGACGCCTCGTATTCGCCGACGGCGGCCTCTATGCCTCTGCGCGTGCCGCCGAACACGTCGAGCTCCCACGCGGCGGCGGCGCCCATGGAGTAGGTCGGCGAGGCTCTCCCGATTTTTCCGCCCTCCTTGAACGCGGCGTTCGCGTCGAGCGACGGGAAGAAGCCGCTTTGCGAGATGCCGAGGCTCGACCTGCTTTGGTCGATGCGCTCTTTCGCCGCGGCGAGGTCGAGGTTGCCAGCGAACGCGCGCTCCACGAGGGATTCCAGAAGCGGGTCGTTAAAAATTTCCCACCATTTGGCGAGTTTTTCATCGGGCAGGGCTTGCGCCTTCGCGCTCGTGAGCGACGTTCCGTCCGCGGGGCTTGAATATTTTTCGGGAATGAATTTCGCGTCGGGGCTTTCGAAGTCGGGCCCGACCATGCAGCCGCACAGCGACGCCGCGCACAGGGGCGCGATTATTTTTTGCAGAATTTTATTCATATCTAAGAGCCTCAATTGGGTCGAGCCGCGCGGCTTTCCACGCGGGGTAGTATCCGAAAACGACGCCGACCGCCGCCGACACCCCGACGGCGAGAATTATCGCGCTGTAGGAAATCGACGACGGCCATTTCATCAAGACGGTCATCAGCACGGAGAGCCCGTGCCCGACCGCGATGCCCAGCAATCCGCCGAGCATGCAGATTACGATGGATTCGACGAGAAACTGTTTTAGAATGTCGCCGCCGCGCGCGCCGACCGCCATTCTCAGCCCGATCTCGCGCGTGCGCTCGGTGACCGAGACGAGCATTATGTTCATAATTCCTATGCCGCCCACGAGCAGCGAGACGAACGCAACACAGAGGAGCAGGTTGGTCATCGTCTCGGTTTGCGAGGTGAAAATTTCGGAGAATTCCGCCATTGTGCGAATGCGGAAATCGTCGTCGTCTTCGGGCGCGAGCCTGTGGGTTTCGCGCAGGGTTTCGGTGACTTCCTCGACCGCGGCGGCGACCTCTTTCTGCGAGGGCGCGGCGATGATCAGGCTGTCGACGTTCGCGAAGCGCACCGGCGGGCGGCTCGACGACGACGAGCTCGGGTAGAGGCTGAGGCTGCCCACGTAGAGGGCGGACGTGCTTGTGGCGCTCGTAGAGCTCGACGTCGATGCCGTCGAGCTCAGCGACGTGCTGCCCGCGCCGCGCAGGCGCATTTTGACGGTCGTCCACGGGGCGATGACGGTGTCGTCCTGATCCATGCCCATCATGTTCGCGCCTTTCGATTTCAGCACGCCGATGACTTTAAAGACGACGCTTTGTATGCGGAGCTCCTTGCCGACGGGGTCCTCGCCGTCGAAGAGCTCGCGCACGATTGTCGAGCCCACGAGGCACACTTTCGCCCCGCGCAGGATATGGCGGCGCGTGATGGGCTCGCCGTCGCCGACCGTCCACTTGGCGATGTCGAGGTAGTCCTCGTTGACGCCGATTATGCTGTAGGGGCTCCAATTTTTTCCGCCGTAGATTATCTGCCCCCTGACGTTCACGACGGGCGAGACGCTCTTTACGCTGCGGCAATTTTTTTCTATGGCGTTGACGTCGGCGAGGGTGATGTTCGCCCTGCCGCTCGAGCCGGAGCTTACGCCGCTTCGGGTTATCGTGCCCGGCCAGACGCGGATTGTGTTCACACCCATGCCCGCCATATTTTTCGCGAGAGCCTCGCGCGCGCCCGTGCCGATTTCCATCAGCGCGATAACCGCCGCGATGCCGATGACGATGCCGAGGGTTGTCAGGAACGTGCGGGTCGGGTTGCGGCGGATGGCCTTAAGCGCCCATTTGATTACGCGGAGCCTTCTCATTTTCGCAAAACGGTGTCCGACGATATTTCGCCGTCTTTCAATTTGACGATTCTCTTGGCGCTTTGGGCGACGTCCTGCTCGTGGGTGACAAGCACGATTGTAACGCCGTCGCGCTCGTTGATTTCGTTAAAAATTTTTAAAATTTCCTCGCTCATTTTTGTGTCGAGATTTCCGGTGGGCTCGTCGGCGAAGACGATTTGCGGCTTGTTGACGAGCGCCCGGGCGATCGCCACGCGCTGCTGCTGCCCGCCTGACAGGCGCGAGGGCTCGTGGTCCATTCTGTCGGCGAGCCCGACGCGCTCGAGCATTTCTTTTCCCATTTCGAGCATGGTTTTTTCGGAAAGGTGCGCGGCGGTGTAGCCGAGCGGCATAATCACGTTTTCGAGCGCCGAGGTTCTGGCAAGCAGGTTGAAGTTCTGAAAGACGAAGCCGATTTTTTTGTTTCTGATGTCGGCTCTGCCGTCGTTGTCGAGCTTTGAGATTTCCTTGCCGTCGAGCCAGTATTCGCCGCCCGTCGGGCGGTCGAGGCACCCGAGAATGTTCATCAGCGTGCTTTTGCCCGAGCCCGACGCCCCCGTCAGCGCGACCATTTCTCCGCGCTCGACGTCGAGGGTTATGCCCTTGAGGACGGGCAGGGAGATGTCGCCCATGTAGTAGGTTTTCTCGATATTTTTTAGGGAAATCAGGCTCATTTTATTTTTCGCGCGGGGCGCTGGAATTGGTCTTTTTTCTCTGTGGCATTTTTGGCATAAACGGGTTTGTCGCCGCCGCCGATTTCGCCGCGGCGGCCTCGACGCCGGTTACGATTTCCATATTCTCGGAAATTTCGGGCGACTTCACCGCGGTGTATGCGCCGTCGCTCAAAACGCTTTCGACTTTTATCGGGCGGATTTTTTCGCCCTCGCGCACCCAGAGGTAGCGCGCGCGAGGCTCGCGGACAAATTCGCCCGCGATGATGGATTCGTCGGGGCGGAAGCGCAGGGCGGCGTTCGGGACGGCGAGGGCCTTGTCGGCGCGCTCGACCTCGAAGCTCAAATTCGCCGAAAGGTAGGGCAGGAGCTTTAGCGAGGAATTGTCGGTCGCCACTTCCACGACATACGTCACCACGTTTTGCGACATCGTCGCGTTGAGGCGCACTTTTTCAACCACGCCCGAAAATTTTTCCTTCGGGAACGCGTCGACCGTAAACGAGACGGGCTGGCCCTTGCGTATCCCGCCGATGTCAGCCTCGTTGACGGACGCCCACACCTGCATTTTGCGCAGGTCTTTCGCGATGGAGAACAGGCTCGAGGCGCTCATGTTCGAGACGACCGTCTGCCCCACGTTTACTTTTCTGTCGATGACAACCCCGTTTACGGGCGCTTTTATCACGCAGTAGTCGAGGTTGCGCTTTGTCTCTTTAAGGTTCGCCTCCGCCTGCACGACCTCCGCGTTTGTCTGGAGGATTTTCGCCTTGGCGACGTCGATTTCCGCCGCGGCTTTTTCCCACGCGGAAAGGTAGGCGTCGTAAGAGGCCTGCGAGAGCGCTTCCGAGGCGCCGAGCCTTTTGGCGCGCTCCCAGTCGCGCTCGGCTTTTTTGAGGTTTGTCTGGCTGACGACGAGGTTTGCCTTCGCCTGCGCCTGCGAGGCTTTCGCCGCCTCGAGCCGCGCGTTCGCGCTCAAATAGTTAGACTGCTGGATTTGGTCGTCGATGAGCGCGATAACGTCGCCCTCGCGGATTTCGGAGCCGTAATCGACCTCTTTGCCGTTCTTGTCTTTGCCGAATGCGATGATTTCGCCCGAGACGCGCGCGGCGACATCGACGAGATCCTCGGGCTCGACAGTGCCGGTCGCGTCGATAGTTTTAACAACGTCGCGCCTTTCGACCGTCGCGGTCTTGAACGCGAGCTTTTCGGACTTGCCGCCGAAAAACCCGAAATAAACCCCCGCGCCCGCGCACGCGAGCGCCACGATTGCTATTGCCAATTTTTTCATAATCCTTTCGGAAATTTTTTCCTCTAAATATATAGAATAGAACGCGTGTCTGGGAATACAAACGCGCGCAAATCGGCAGAAGTTTCGCAAAGCGCCGATTTTTTTCAACAAAAAAGAAAGCGTCGGAATAAAATTGACATTCGCGGGGCGGTTTTTCATATTTCACCGCCAATGACAGGCAACACCGAAAAACCTTTCGACATTCTCGCGCTCGAAAAATTTATGCGCGAGCGCGGCTACACCCGCAAAGATTTGGAGCTGCAAGTGGGCACGCGCGCGCGGGTCTCGGAAGTGCTTTCGGGCAGGCGGCAGCTTTCGGTCTCGATGCTCAAGAACCTCGTCAACAACTGGGGCATCGACGCGAACCTGCTTTTGCGCGACCCGTCCGCGAAACACGCCAAGGCAAAGCCATCAAATTCGCGCGGGGCGCAGGAAAAACAGCCAACAAAAGCGGCGGAATCGTCAATCCTCTGGATGCTCGACTAATTTTTATTTTTTGTTGTTTTAAGGTTTTGCAGGGCAGTGGGTTAGCCTTTTTTTTGCTTCCGAAAAAACAAAAAATAATCGATAAATCCCTTGACACCCGCCCGCCGCTTCTATTTTTTATCAAGCAAATTTAAAAAAATAGGAAAATTATGAAGAAGGCACTCTACATTCTTCCCGCAATCATAGCGTCGGCGGCGTTCTCAACATCGCGAGCGGCGCGACGATGAACGCCGCTTCGACGCTCAACTTTACCGCGACGGCGAGCACCGCGGCGAGGCAGAACATCTACGGCACGCTCAACTACACGAGCGCCGCGCAAATTCAGTTCGGCGTGCTCGACTTGCGGGGGCAGTTGAACGCCCAAAACGCGGGTTCAGACACTAACGCGGGCATAATTATTGCGGGAGCGTCCACCGTTTCCAACGGCGGCTATTTCACGGTTAAGGGCGCGTTGCGCGTAAACGGCGCGACGCTCACTGTCGCCGCCGACGCCGGGCAGTCGACGCTGTCGCACTATTCTGTCCAATATATGGGGCGCTTGTATCTCATAAACGGCGGCCTCGTCCTCAACAGGGCCGACGCTTTTGTAACGAACGACACCACCCCCGCGAAACTTCTGTTCCAAGGCTCCAATACCGTCGCTTCCAACGCCGACAACTTCTTCGACGTTTTCTACTATGTCTACGACGGCACAAGCGTAAACCTGACAATCGCCGACGGCACCGTGTTCGGTATTGCCGCTTTTTCAAAGCCCGGCGCGACTGTCTTTGAAGACGGCGTATCGCTTGTCATCAACGATTTTGACGACGGCAAATTCTTCGCAAAATCAAAGACGGTTTTTAGCGGCCTTACGATCACCGCAATCACCAAGGACAGCGTGGTGCACAACTTCGACGAACTCGAATGGGTCGCGGGCACGTTCCAAGGCGCCAACGGCTACTACCTCAACCTCGCGGCGATCCCCGAGCCCTCGACATGGGCGGCGGTGCTGGGCGTTGTCGCCATCGCGGCGGCGGTTTGCCGCAGGAGAAAATAGGCGGCGCTTTTGCTCCGCGAAAAAACTCCCCGAGCGGGAGTTTTTTTGTTTTAACGCGGGGCGCTTCCCGGTTGCCCGCAAAGCCCGCGCGTTTATAAAACTTGACACCAATTCTTTTGTGGCAAAATATCTATTCTTTTATGAGCGAAATTTCCAAAGCATACAATCCGTCGGAAGTCGAGGATAAGTGGTATAAAGAATGGGTCGAATCGGGCTGCTTCAAGGGCGAGCCCGACGCCTCGAAAGAGGCGTATTCAATCGTGATCCCGCCGCCCAACGTAACGGGCGTGCTGACAATGGGGCATGTTCTCAACAACACCATTCAGGACATTCTCGTGCGCCGCGCCCGCCAGTCGGGGAAGCGCGCCGTCTGGATACCCGGCACCGACCACGCGGGCGTCGCCACGCAGACAAAGGTCGAGGCGTATCTTCGCAAGGAAAAAAACACCTGCGCGCGCGAGCTCGGGCGCGAAAAATTTATCGAAATCGCGAAGCAGTGGCGCGACAAGCATGGCGGCATAATCATCGAGCAGCTCAAAAAGCTCGGCACTTCGTGCGACTGGTCGCGCCTTGTGCACACCCTCGACGACGGCTACTCCCGCGCGGTGCTCACCGCGTTCGTAAAGCTCTTCAAGCAGGGCTACATCTACCGCGGCAAGAGAATGGTCAACTGGTGCCCCGTCAACCTCACCGCGCTCTCCGACGAAGAGGTCGTAATGACCCCCCAAAAGAGCAAGCTTTTCAAGATGAAATACGAGGTCGCCGAAGAGCCCGGAACGTTCCTCGAAATCTCCACAACCCGCCCCGAGACAATTATGGGCGACTCCGCCGTCGCGGTAAACCCCGCCGACGAGCGCTATAAAAAATACGTCGGCATGCACGTCTGGCGCCCGTTCCCGAAGGCGAAAATCCCGATTATCGGAGACGAATATGTGGATATGTCGTTCGGCACCGGCGTGCTGAAAGTCACCCCCGCCCACGACGCCGCCGACTTCGAGATCGGCAAGCGCCACAACCTGCCGATTATCGACGTGATGAACCCCGACGGCACGATGAACGGCCTCGCCGGCGACGACTTCAAGGGCCTCGACCGCTTCGCCGCCCGCGACAAAGCGGTGAAAATGCTCGACTCTCTCGGGCAGCTCGTCGCGATCGAGGACTACGACAACAACGTCGGCTTCTCCGAGCGCGGCGGCGTGCCCATCGAGCCGCGCCTTTCCGACCAGTGGTTTATGCGCTACCCGAAAGTCGCCGAGGCTAAGGCGGCGGTCGAGTCGGGCGCGATAAAATTCTGGCCCAAGCGCTGGGAAAAAACGTATGTCCACTGGCTCGACAATATCCGCGACTGGTGTATAAGCCGCCAAATCTGGTGGGGGCACCGCATTCCCGTCTGGTATAAAAAAGGCGTCGAGAATCCCGACGTGAACAACCCCGACGAAGTGTATGTCGGCGTCGACGCCCCCGCCGACCCCGAGAACTGGATTCAGGATCCCGACTCGCTCGACACTTGGGCGAGCTCGTGGCTCTGGCCGTTCGCGACAATGGGCTGGCCCGACGAAGCCGAAATGAAAAAGAAGGGAATGGAATTTTTCTACCCGACCTCCGACCTCGTCACCGGCCCCGACATCATCTTCTTCTGGGTCGCGCGAATGATTATGGCGGGGCTGGAATTCCTCGACGGCACGATGAGCTCGCGGATTCCCTTCAAGAACGTCTATTTTACGGGCATTATCCGCGACATGCAGGGGCGCAAGATGTCCAAGAGCCTCGGCAACTCGCCCGATCCGCTCGACATCATCGCCCGCTACGGCGCCGACGGTCTGCGCTTCGGCGTGATGAACTGCGCCCCGCAAGGGCAGGACATTCTCTTCAGCGAAGAGCGCGTAGAGCTCGGCAGAAACTTCTGCAACAAGCTCTGGAACGCCTGCCGCTTCAGGCAGATGTCGGGCGGCGCGTCCGATAACTCCTCGCTCAAGGCGATTGTCGGCAGAATCGACGCGTCCAAGCTCGACGCCGACGACCGCGCGATTATCGCCAACCTCGCCGCGTGCTCCGAGCGCGTCGAGAAAGACTACCAGACCTACCAGTTCAACTCGATCACGCAAAACATCTACTCGTTTTTCTGGAACGATTTTTGCGGGTGGTATCTGGAGGTCTCGAAGTCGCGCCTCGCCGACGAGTCCGCAAAGAGCGCGGTCTTGGCGGTTCAGGATTTGTGCCTGCGCCAGACGCTGCTTATGCTGCACCCGTTCACGCCGTTCATCACCGAGGAGCTTTGGCACTCGATGGGCTTCGGCAAGGACGGCGAATATATCCAGAACGTCTCGCCGAAATTTATCGACGAAATCGAGGAGCTCGGAATTTCGATCGACGAGCGCGCCGCCGCCGAGACCGAAAAATTAAAAGACTTCGTCGCCAAGAGCAGGGCGCTCAAGGCGCAGTGCAAAGTCGGGGCAAAGCGCGACTCCAAAATGTTCCTGCTTCCCGCCGACGCGCGGTGCTCCGAAATTTTCTCGGGCAACCTCGAGAAGCTTCTCAAGCTCGCGGGGGCGCAGTCTATTGAAATCGTCTCCGCCGAGTCCGACAAGCCCGCCGCGCTGACGGCGCTCGGCACCGTCTATCTTGAGATCGCCGACGCCGTCGATATGGGCGAGGAAATCAAGCGCCTGCAAAAGGAGCTCGCAAAGCTCGAGGGCTTCGAGAAAGCGACTCTCGCGCGGCTTTCCAACGAGGCGTTCACCTCGAAAGCCCCGCCCAAAGTCATCGAGGGCGCGAAGAAGCAGCTCGAGGACTGCCGCGTAAAAATCGCGGAAATCGGAAAGCTTTTGAAGTCCTACGGGGCGTAAGAAGCATAACAAAAAGCGCGGGAAAATTTCCCCGCGCTTTTTCCTTTTTTTTATTTGGAGGCTTTGTATTTTTACATCGCGCGCCAGCCCACATTGCGGCGGGCGCGCTTTTTTTGCGGCTTTTCTTCGGCGGGTTTTTTCTCCTCTTTTGAAAGCCTTGCCTCGGCTTTCGCTTCGGGGAGAACGGACTCGTCCTCGACGGGCTCGGTCAGCACCTTGTGCCACTTTCCGCCGATTTTTACGAGAACGGCGTTCATGTCCTTGTTGTAATACATCGCACCGTCCCGGGCGCCGCGCAGATTTTTATACTGCGCGCGCTTCGCGAACTCTTTGTAGAATTCGCCATACACCGCGTGTTTGTGGTAGGACTCCGTCTCGAAATCCCCGCGCTTTATTTTCTCGCGCGCCGCTTTTAAAATTTTTGACTTCTCCTTGTCCGAGACTTCGTCCGCGCGCGCGTTTTCCGCTCCGATGCCCGGCAGCGAGAGCAGCCCGCGCATGTCGACGCTGCCGTAGAAAATCGCCTTGTCGCGCGAGAACATATACGAGTGGTAGGGGACGTCGCTGCCGACTCTCACCCAATAGTAGGCGTCGTCGGCGTTCTGGCTGTAAACCGCGCCGAAGTAGTAGAGCTCGCCGACGGGCATTCCAGCCTCGTGGTGCTTGTTGACGAGAATCGTAAAGCGCGCCCTGTCGGTGTAGTCGTAGCCCTCGAAAACGTGGAGACCCCAGCGCTTGCGCTCTATATTGCCGCCGCGCACCATTATCGTGCCCTCGGTCGCGATCGAATCGAAGAACATCGGGACGGGAACTTTTGACGTGTCGAGCCCGAGATTGTAGGAGCGGATATTCCACTTCTCCCAGTCGGGGTTGATGAACGATTCGTATTTTACCGCCTCTTTGCCCGCGCCGAAGCACGCGCCCGCCATGAGAAGCGATATTAGCGCCACGTATTTTTTCATAGTTTCTATTCTCCGTAATTGACGCCCTCGGGGAGGGGCTCTGTGGCGACTTTGCGCCACTGCCCGCCGACTTTGACGACGACGATGTCCCTGTCTTTGTCGTAGAACATCGCGCCGTTCTTGGCGTTTTTGAGGTTTTGCTTGCGCTGGAATTTCGCTTCCTCGATGTAATACAGCCCCATGCGCGCGTGCTTGCAGTCCATGTCGGACTTGAAGTTTTCGCGCGGGAGCGGGTAGTTGTCGATGTTCTCCTCGGGCTTTTCATCGAGAAGGTCGTCCGCGCCGATGTTCGCGAGGGTGATCGGGTTTTTGTATTCGCAGTCGGCGTAGAACACCGCCTTGTCGCGCCCGAAAAGGCACGAGTGGTAGGGGACGTCGCTGCCGACTCTGAACCAGTTGTAGGCGTCGAAGCCCTCGCCGTAGGTCGCGGCGTAGTAGTAAAGCTCGGCGACGGGGCGCCCGAGCTCGATGTGCTTGTTGAGGATCATCGTGATTCTCGACTTGTCGTCGTTGGCGTACGCCTCAAAGACGTGCAGGCCCCAGCGCTTTTTTGTCTCGCTCTCGCCGCCGCGCACCATGATTGTCGCGTTGGTGGAAATCGGGGCGTCGAAGTGGATCGGGATAGGGGCTTTGTCGGGCTTCATTCCGTAGTAGTAGGAGCGCTCCTTCCACTTCTCCCAATCGGGGTCGACGTGCGAGCCGACGCGCTTTTGCCGCCTGCCGAAAATCAGCGATTTTATTTTTTCAAAAATTCCCATGTCTTCCCCTCTCTACGAGCCCGGGTGGACCGCCTCGATGTTCTTTAAAAAGTCGGGGATTTTGTCAGGCTCGTATGTGGGGAACGTGAACTCGAGAAGGCTCACGCACGGCACTTCAAATTTTGCCGCCCCGCCGCTCCTGTCCACGAGCACCGCGACCGCCGCGGGAACGCCGCCGCAGGACTTTATGATGTCGATGCACTCGTTGACGCGCCCGCCGCGGGTTATCACGTCCTCGACGACGAGGATTTTCTCGCCCTTTGCGATTTTAAAGTTGCGCCGCAAAACGAGATTGCCGTCCTGCTTTTCGGCGAAGATAAACCGCTTGCCGAGCTGCCGCGCGACTTCCTGCCCGAGGACAAGCCCGCCCATCGCGGGGGCGAGAACGGTGTCGCAGTCGATCTTCGCGAGTTTTTTGGCGAGCATTTCGACAAGCTCGCTCACCCTGTCGAGGTGTTCGCAAACGCGCGCGCACTGGAAGAAGTGCCCGCTGTGAAGCCCGCTTCGGAGGATAAAATGCCCCTCCAAAAGCGCGCCGGTGTCCCTGAATATTTGGAGTATTTTTTCGTTGTCGTCCATAGTCGTCATTTTGAAATTATCTGCTGGATATGCGCCTCGAGCGCGCCCGCGCGCGAGCAGTCCACGCGCATGACCGCCATCGAGCCTTCGCGGTATTTTTCCCACAAGTCCCAGAGCAGGGTTTTGTCGGTCTCGGGGATTTCGATCTTGCCGCTTTTGATGTCGGAGTAGTCGAACAATCCGAACCGCCCCTCGCCGATGTCTTTGGGCAGCGATTCGATTTTCTTCTTGCAGTCGAAAAGAAACATCAGCCAGTGCGCGCTGCCCTCGTATCCGCGCTCGCTTACCATCGCGAACAGATGGAAGTCGGACTCGCCCACATCGAGCCCGATTTCCTCGCGCGTTTCGCGCGCGGCGCATTCGAACGGGGACTCGCCCAGAGCCATTTCGAGCTTGCCGCCGATCGGGCTCCAAAGCCCGAAGTTCGGCTCTTTCGCGCGGCGGATAAGAAGCTGCCTGCCGCGCCCGTCCGAGACGAACACAAGCGCGCTGATTTTAAAGGGCATGGGCATCAGTCGAAGATTACGGTTTTGTTTTTGTAAGCCAAAATTCTGCCCTCGATGTGCCAGCGGACGGCGTCGGCGAGGACGTCGCGCTCGAGCTCTCTGCCTTTGCGCATCAGGTCCTCGACATTGTTGCGGTGGCTGACCGTCGCGACGGACTGCGCGATAATCGGGCCCTCGTCGAGGTCTTTCGTGGCGTAGTGGGCGGTCGCGCCGATAAGCTTTACGCCGCGTTCGTAGGCGCGGTGGTAGGGTTTTGCGCCCGCGAACGCAGGCAGGAAGCTGTGGTGTATGTTTATGACAGGGCACCCCACGCTGTCGAGAAATTCGCCGCTTAAAATCTGCATGTAGCGCGCCATGACGACAAGCTCCGCGCCGCTTTCCCTGATGATGCGAATCTGCTGCGCCTCGACCTGCGGCTTTGTCTCTTTTGAAATCGGCGTGCAATAATATTTAAGCCCGAACATCTCGCTCATCTGGCGCAAATCTTCGTGGTTCGAGATCACGCAGGCGATGTCGCATTTAAGCTCGCCCGAGCGGCAGCGCAGGACGATGTCGCTGAAGCAGTGTTCGAACTTCGAGACCATGAGCGCGATTTTCGGGCGGTTCGACGACTTGCGGATTGTCGTTTCCATTTCGAGGTCGGCGAGGGCGAACTCTTTAAACAGCCGCATTTCCTCGTCGACGTCGCCGACGGGAATCCACTCGACGCGCTGAAAAAATATGCCTTCCTGCCTGTCGCGGTGCTGGTCGGCGTGCAGAATGTTTCCGCCGCGCGCGTAGATCCAGCCCGACACGCGGGCGACGATTCCCGCGCGGTCGTGCCCGTGCAGGAGAGCCACAATTCTCTCTTCGGATTTTTCCTGTGCCATATTCTCAAAAATTCGCCGCCTGCGGGAAATCGGCGGGCGCCGGTTGGCGGGCGGTTTCTTTGCCTCTTTTAATGGGTTGATTTTTTAAAAAAAAGCTCAAGTATTAAAAGAAAATAAGAGAGTAGGGGTAAAATCAATGAAAATAATAAGTTCTCCGAAAGAAATGAAGGAATTTTCCGCCGGGGCGAAAGCCGCGGGGAAAACCGTCGCGCTCGTGCCGACGATGGGCGCGCTGCACGAGGGGCACTTGAGCCTTGTCGATATCGCGAAGAAAAACGCCGACATAACGGTTGTGTCGGTTTTCGTCAACCCGACGCAGTTCGGCCCCAACGAGGACTTCGACAAATACCCGAGGCAGCTCGCCGAAGACGCCGCCAAATGCGAGGCGCGCGGGGTCGACGTGGTGTTCGCGCCGTCGGCGTCCGACATCTACGCGCCCGACGCCTCCACGTTCGTCAGCGAGGAATCCATCAGCCAAAACCTCTGCGGCAAGAGCCGCCCCAAGCACTTCAGGGGCGTGACGACGGTCGTGACAATCCTCTTCAACATCGTCAAGCCCGACTGCGCCGTTTTCGGCGAGAAGGACGCCCAGCAGGTATCCATTATAGAGCGCATGGTGCGCGACCTTTTTATGGACGTGAAAATTCTCCGCGCGCCGATCGTGCGCGAGGAAAGCGGCCTGGCGCTCAGCTCGCGCAACAAGTACATGACGCAGCTTGAGCGCGCGGGCGCCACGCGCATAAGGCGCGCGCTCCTCGCGGGAAAGGCGCTCGTGGACTCCGGCGGCACGAACATCGACAGAATAAAAGCCCTCGTGATAAACGAAGTAACCGACGCGAAAACGCGGGTCGTTTATGTGGAGGTCGTGGACGCGAAAACGTCGCTGCCGGTGACGGAGCTTAAAGTCGGGCAGTGCCGCATTTCGATGGCGGTCTGGTACGGGTCGACGCGCCTTATCGACAACATCATAATTTAGCGCAAAACATAAAATCCCAATCTCGGGAATACAGATGAAATTCGACGTAGTAGTAGTCGGAAGCGGCATTGCGGGGCTGAGCTTCGCGTTAAAGACCGCAAAACTGGGACACAAGGTGGCGATCGTCACCAAAAAAGAGCGTTCCGACACAAACACAAACCACGCGCAGGGCGGAATCGCGAGCGTCACAAGCGGCGCGGACGATTTCGATTCGCACGTAAAAGACACCCTCGTCGCGGGCGACGGCCTTTGCGACGAGCACGCCGTGCGGGAAATCGTAAAGTCGGGCCCGCAGCAGATACGCGACCTCGTCGCCGAGGGTGTCGAGTTCACGAGCCTCGCCGACGGCACGCCGTCTCTCGGGCGCGAGGGCGGGCACTCGCAGCGCAGAATTTTGCACGTCAAGGACTATACGGGGCGCGCGATAGAGGAGGCTCTGCTAAAGTGCGTCTCGGAAAACCCGAACATCGAGGTTTTCGAGCACCACTTCGCGATAGACCTCATCACGCGCGCCAAGGCGGGGCAGACGCTTCTCGAAAGGCAGGGCAACGACATCGTCGGCCTCTACGTTTACGACACGAAAAACAGCCTCGTAAAGACGATAAAAACGCCCGTGGTCATGCTCGCGACGGGCGGCACCGGCTGCGTGTATCTCTACACCACAAACCCGACGATCGCCACGGGCGACGGCATCGCAATGGCGTACCGCGCGGGCGCGGAAGTGGCGAACCTCGAGTTTATCCAGTTCCACCCGACGGCGCTCTATTCGAGCGACGGCGAGCGCTTCCTCATCTCCGAGGCGGTGCGCGGCGAGGGCGCGATTTTGCGCAACGCCAAAGGCGAGGCTTTCATGGAGCGCTACGACCCACGCAAGGATCTCGCCCCGCGCGACATCGTCGCGCGCGCGATCGACGCCGAAATGAAGCGGCTCGGCTCGCCGCACGTGTGGCTCGACATCACCCACAAATCGGCCGACGAGCTCAAGGCGCGCTTCCCGCAAATCTACGACCACTGCCTGCAAAAGGGCATCGACATCTCGAAAGACTTTATGCCGGTCGTCCCCGCGGCGCACTACATGTGCGGCGGCGTGAAAACCGCGCTCGACGCGTCGACGTCGATACGCGGGCTTTACGCCTGCGGAGAAGTCGCCTGCACGGGGCTGCACGGGGCTAACAGGCTCGCGAGCAACTCGCTTCTCGAGGCGGTCGTGCTCGCGAACAACGCGGCGAATGCCGTCGACGACTACCTCAAAAACGCCCAGCCGCCCGACTGCGACGTCCCGCTCTGGAAAGACGGCGACGTTCGCAACTCCGACGAGCGCGTCGTGCTTCAGCACAATATGGGCGAGCTCCAGCGCACGATGTGGGACTACGTCGGCATCGTCCGCACGACAAAGCGCCTCGAGCGCGCGCTAAACAGGATAGAAAACCTGCACAGGGAAATCGACGAATACTACTGGAATTTCAAAATCGAGCCCGCGCTCATCGAGCTTCGCAACGAAGTGCAGGTGGCGATGCTCATAATCCGCTCGGCGCTCGCAAGGCACGAGAGCAGGGGGCTGCACTGCACGCTCGACTTCCCCGACAAGCTCCCCGCCGCGCGCGACACCGTCTTGAAGCGCGAATCATTTTAGCCATGGACATATTCAAATACATCGCCGAAATTCCCGACTTCCCAAAGAAGGGAATCCTGTTCTACGACATCACCCCGATGATGGCAAACCCCGACGCGTACAACTACACCATCGACAGAATGGTCGCGCTTGTCGCGCCGCACAAGCCGACGAAAATCCTCGGGGCGGAATCGCGCGGGTTTTTCTTCGCCCCGTCGATCGCGCTGAAAATGGGGCTTCCGTTTGTTCCGGTGCGCAAAAAGGGAAAGCTCCCGCGCGAGACGATAGACGTCTCCTACGGGCTCGAATACGGCACCGACACGCTCTGCGTGCATAAGGCGGACATCGGCGCGGGCGACAGGCTCGCGGTGGTCGACGACATTCTCGCCACCGGCGGCACCGCCGAGGCGATATGCAAAATGGCGGACATCTCGGGAGCGCAGGTCGCGTGCTGCGCGTTCTTCATGGAGCTCGGCTTCCTGAAGGGGCGCGAAAAGCTCGCGGGAAAGAGCGTCGTTTCGATGTTCGTAAAATAGGCGATGAAATTCGCAAGATACATAGTTTTTGCGGCTGCCGCACTGCTTTGCGGATGCGAGGGAGTCTCGCCGCATTTCTATCCGCTCGCGGGGAACGCGCAGTTCGCGGGCGCGCCGCGGAGCGCGGAGTCGGTCGAAATTTTTATCACGAAAAAGCCGGAGTATAAATACCGCGAGCTTGGAATGATCACATACGAAATTCCCGCCTCGTACCCGAACGAGCCCGAAGTCTACGAGGCAATGCGTCGCAAGGCGGCGGAGATCGGAGCGGACGCGATAATAATAATGGACTCGCAGTCGAACATCGAAAATATGCCGAGGCTTTCGCTCGACTACTACGGTTTCCCCTACGAGACCTCCGAAGCGCGCGCGTACATCAAATACCGCGCCATGGCGATATCCAAGAGCGGCAAATGAAATACGCCGTCCCGATTCTTTTGCTGACCGCATCGAACGCGTTCATGATGTTCGCGTGGTATGGGCATCTCAAGTACAAGAGCGCGCCGCTGTGGATAGCGGTGATCGCGAGCTGGTCGATCGCGTTTTTTGAATACTGCCTGCAGGTGCCGGCGAACAGGATAGGGCACGCCTACTGGGACGCCGCGCATCTGAAAACCCTGCAAGAGGTGATAACGCTCGCGGTGTTTGTCGTATTTTCCACGCTCTATCTGAAAGAGGATTTTAAGTGGAACTACGCCGTTGGCTTCGCGCTGATGGTTCTTGCGGTGTTTTTCGTGTTCAAGAAGTGGTAGAAGAAATTGCAGCCTTTTGGCTCGCGGGTTGCGGCGCAAAAAAAGCTTGCAATGGCAGCCTGAAAATATTGTATATCGCGCCAATATATACGCCAGCTTAGCTCAGTTGGTAGAGCAGTTGATTTGTAATCATCAGGTCGTCGGTTCAAGCCCGACAGCTGGCTTTTCAAATTTATAGGGCGTTTCCAAGCGGGAACGCCCTTTTTTATTGATTTTCTACTTCGTTTCTTGGGGCTTGCGGAAGAGTCGGGAGAGCCCGAGCTTTATAAATAGCCATGCGGCGAAGGCAATGAGTAAGATTGTTCCGCCGCCCCATGCAGTCGCTTCAAGCGGCTTCGAGAGAACTTTGTCGACAATGTTCATTGTTTCTTCTTTCGCGCCCAAAAATGCGGCGAGAGCCGTGCCCGCAAACAGGACTTTGGGGTTGTCGTTGAGAAGCTTCACCGTGGCGGAGGGCATGGCGGAGAGCCTTTCGGAAAAGCTTTTGAACGCGGCGGGATCGGCGCGTTTTGCGGCGTCGAGAGCGCGCGCGTTCTTCGCCAAGACGCTTATTTCTTCCCTGCCGAATTTGTCGGCGGCGGCTTTTGCGACGTCGTCGCCAAGGCTCGCAATTTTTTCCCCGAACGACGGAAATTTCGCCTCTATCAAAAGCCCGTTCTCGCCAAGCTCTCTTGCGGCTTTTTCGCCGCCCTCTTCGGCGATGTAAAGCAGGCGCCCTTTTAGGTTGTCGGGGCAGCGCTTTAAAGCCGACAGCACCGCTTTCGGCGAATGGCTTATCGCGTTTATGGATTTCGCGCCGAATTTTGCCGCGTACTCGGCAGCCTCTTTTACTCCCTGTTCGCCGCATTCGCCCGAGATTTTTTTTACGGCTGCCTTCACGCCCTGTTCGCCGCCGGCTTTGGCGAGCTCGCCCGCGCCGCGCTTGGCGAGGGCTTTTACAATCGGCGAGGCGAGCGCGCTCTGCGCGGTGCAGACCGACGGCGCCGCCGCAAGCGCGGCGGCAGCCGCGGCAGCGATTGCGAAAAATTTTTTCATCTCACATTTCCTCCATCAACAATTTTTTCAAAAGAGCCGCGCGCCGGGAGGCGTCAGATAAAAGCTTTTCCCTAAACTCGCGCTTGGAATTTTCACGCAGGACGCCGAGAGACTCAACAATTTCTTTTTCGATTTTCGCGTTGTCCGATTTTTCGACAAGCGCCTCCGCGGCGTATCCGCCGGCAAATCCGACAACCACGCCCACCGCCGTCCCGACCCCGGGGATTGGAATCAGCGACCCCGCCGCCGCGCCCGCGCCCGCGCTTAGCGTAATATCGGCGGCGAGCCCGACCGTCGGGGCGATGATCGCGCTTTGCTCAAGCGCGGACATGTGCTTTGCGCTCGAGATTGCAAATTCGCGCATCAGGCGCGCGTTGTCGGGCTTTTGCGACGGGAAGTCGGCGCAGGTTTGCAGGGCTTGGTTGAAATTGCGCTCAAGTTCGTATTGCAGGGCGTCGGCGGCTGCGGCGAAATCGATTTTTGTCGAAGCTCTCGTCTCGAAAATTTTTTCAAAATGTTTGGCGAGCTGCCGCTTTGCGGCGTCCTCGCCGTATCGCGCAACGCGGTATATTGTCTTTAGCTTCGGCGCGCCGGCGACGACCCCCGCGGCGTTCTTTTGGTAATCGCCAAAAACGATGTCGAGCGCCGATATGAATTTTTCTATCGCCCGCGAATCCTTTTGAAAACACTCCCGCGCCGCGTCGTCAGCCTTTTGGATTTTATGCGCGCGCGCAGCCGCAAACGCCGCGGCTGCCGCCGCCGCGAAAATGCAAAGCAGCGCGGCTGCGATCGCCGCGCTTTTCTTTACGCAGGTTGCCATAAAATTTTTTCTTTTCCCGATTTGCTCCGCCCCGCGCGGGCAAAGATGGATTGACTTTCCCGCCCATAGATCTCATAACAAAGGCGTATGAAATATCTCGCTTATTTGATTGCGGGCGTCGCGGGGCTTTCCTCTTTCGCGTTCGCGGAAAGGTATATAACCTCAGACCAGCCCGCGAGCGAATCGTTCCTGAAAAAATACGGGCGCTCGTTTTATGTCGCGGAAAACGCGAACGCATATCCCGTCCCGTGCGTTCTCGACGTCGGGCTCGAAAAGTTTACAAAGCCCGCCCCGTTTATGCAGGACAGGCACCGCGCCCACGTTATGCGCCGCGGCGTCCGCGCGAAGATAGAGACCGCCGCGCAGTGGAGCAATGTCGGGCGGCGGAAAGTTCTCGATTTCTTTGACGCCCAAGTTTACGGAAAAATTCCGCCGCGCCCGAAGTCGCTAAAGTTCGAGCTTCTCGAAAGCTCCGACGACGCCCTCGACGGGCTCGCGCTTCGCAGGCAGTATAAAATAATCTCCGCCGACGCGAAAGGCTCGCACGAGTTCGTCGTTTTGGTTTACATTCCGAAGAACGCCGGCGGCAAAGTCCCCGCGTTCGTCTGCCCGAACTTCTGGGGCAACTTCAGCATATCCGACGAGAAGCAGGTGATTATCCCGCGCCCGTTCAGAATCAGCGGCGTAAAGCGCGTCCCCGTAAGCGACGCCGACCGCGGCTGCCGCCCCGAGCGCATTCCCGTTCGCGACATAGTCTCGCGCGGATTCGCCGTCGCCACATTCTGCTACTGCGACGTCTATCCCGACTACTGCTCAAAGGACGGCTCGCCCGATTCCATATACCGCATTTTCGATTTCGCCTCGGCTTCGGACAAGGGCGCGGCGTTCGCGGCGTGGGCGTGGGGCGACATTCGCGTCATGGACTTGCTCGAGCGCATTCCCGAAATCGACGCGCGGCACGTCGCCGTCGCGGGGCACTCGAGGCTCGGCAAGACGGCGCTTGTCGCGGGCGCGCACGACGAGCGTTTCGCGTATGTGATCTCGAACAATTCGGGCTGCATGGGCGCGGCGCTTTCAAAGCGCAGCTACGGCGAGAACATCGACTCCATGGTGAACGCGAATTTCCCGTTCTGGTTCGTGCCCGAGTTTAAAAAATACGCGGGCAACGAACGCGCGCTGCCGTTCGACCAGCACCATTTCCTCGCGGCGGTCGCCCCGCGCATGCTCTACTGCGCGAGCTCGTCCGAGGACTTTTGGGCGGACCCCGAGGGCGAGCTTCTCGGGCTGATCGGCGCGTGCCCCGCGTTCGCGCTGTTCGGGGCGAAAAATTTCCCGACGCTCGATGCGCTCGAGCTCGAAAAGCCGTTCCACGGAGACGTCGCCTACCACATCAAAAAGGCGAAGCACTCCATGACGCCCTACGACTGGAAAAACTATATGGACTACGCCGAAAAACGCGGCTGGAGACCTCTCCCGCCAAAAAAATAAAACGCCATGAAAAGAAAAATTTTTGAAATCTTCGCGGCGGGCTTGGCGGCTTTCGCGCCGCTCTCCGCGCCCGCGCAGGGCGCCGACGACGCCTTCCCGCTCCCCGACATTCTCACGACGCCGATCAGCAAGACGAAAATCTCGACCGCGCAGGATTGGAAAAATATCGCGCGCCCCGAGATCCTCCAATTCTTCGCCGAAAACGTCTACGGAAAAATTCCGCCGCGCCCGCAGTCGATAAAGTTCGAGCTTGTCGAAAGCTCCGACGACGCCCTCGACGGGCTCGCCAAGCGCAGGCAATACAAGGTGGCGTCGGTCGACGCGCACGGCTCGCACGAGTTCATCGTTCTGCTCTATCTTCCGAAGAGCGCCGCGGGCAAAGTCCCCGCGTTCGTCTGCCCGAACTTCTGGGGCAACTACAGCATATCCGACGAGCCGCAGGTGATCATGGCGCGCCGCTACATCAAAAGCGCGAGGATGAGGATAATTACCGACGCCGACCGCGGCTGCCGCCCCGAGCGCATTCCCGTTCGCGACATCGTCTCGCGCGGCTACGCAATCGCCACGTTCTGCTACTGCGACGTCTACCCCGACTACGTCTCGCGGGACGGCGCGCTCGATTCGGTTTTCTCGATTTTCCCCGACGGCGGCGAAAAGCTCGCGATCGCCGCGTGGGCGTGGGGCGACATCAGAACGCGCGACCTTCTCGAGACGCTTCCGGAAATCGACCAACGGCGCGTCGCGCTCGCGGGGCACTCGCGCCTCGCCAAGACCGCCGTTTACGCCGCCGCCAACGACGAGCGTTTCGCGCTCGCGTGCATAAACAACGGCGGCGGCAAGCGCCTGTGCTATCTGCCGAACCTGCGCTTTAAATATTGGTTCTCGCAAAAACTCAGGAAATACGTCGAGAACGAGGCGACCGGCGTTTCCGTCGCGGAGCTGCGCAAGCTCTGCGCGGGCAAGCCGCCGCTGCCTGTCGAGCAGTATGCGCTCATCGCGTGCATCGCCCCGCGCGCGCTCTATTTGGGCGCGTCCGACGGCGACCTTACCGCTCCGCCCGAAGTGCATTTCCCCGCGGTCAAGAGCGTCGAGACCGTTTACAGGCTCTTTGGGGCGAAAAGTTTTCCGCCCGAAGGCATGATGTTTTCGCCAAAGCCGTTCCACGGCGACACCGCCTACCACTGCAAAAAAGGCCCGCACTCCATAACCCGCGAGGACTGGAAAAATTACATGGACTACGCCGACAAGCTCGGCTGGAGAAAATAGTTTCAAATTAGGAAGGAAATAAAAACTATGAAAAAATATCTTATTGTGGCGTCGATGTTCTGCGCCTGTGCCGCGCTTTGCGGCGGGGTTTGCAAGGCGCCCCTGAGCGGCAAGGGCAAAAATTTCGGCGTCTCCGAGAAGGCGGCGGCAGCATGCGCGGCCAAGGCGGGCAAAGAATCCGCCGCTTCCGGCAAGAACGGCAAGGGCGAGCTTTACGTCGCGCCCAAGCGCGCAAAGGGCAGCGTTGAAAAATTCAACGGCGTCGAGAATGTGACGATAAACTACGACGAGAGCAGGGCTGACATCTTCAAAAAGCTCGACATTCTCGAGAAGATCGGCGGCGGGCGCGTCGAGACCGCGTGGCAGTGGATAAACGAGGAGCGCCCGAAAGTCATAAAATTTCTCGAGGACGAATACTACGGCAAGCTTCCGCCGCGCCCCGAAAAGATTGAATTCAAGCTCGTCGAAAGCTCCGACAACGCCCTCGGGGGCATCGCGAAACGCCGCCAGTATAAGATAATCTCGACCGACGCGAAAGGCTCGCACACGTTCAACGTGCTTCTCTACTATCCCAAGAGCGCCTCGGCGGAGAACCCCGTTCCGGCGTTCGTCTATCCCAACTACGGCGGCAACCACACGACTTCCGCCGAAAAGGAAATTCTCTTCCCGGAACCCGACGCGTGGCTAAGGAACAACAGCGCGTGCAAGATAACCGACAACAAGGCGCACGAAAACCAGCGCGGCACGCACGTGGCGCGGCACCCGAACAAGGAGATTGTCGCGCGCGGCTACGCGGTCGCGACGTTCAACTACAACGAGCTTTATCCCGACACCGAGACTTATTTTATGCCCGAAAAGTCGGTTTACAGAATTTTCGACCCCGCCGCGCTCGGCAAGGAATTGCGCTCTATCCCCGCGTGGGCGTGGGGCGACTGCCGCGTGCTCGATTTGCTCGAGACTCTGCCGTTCATCGACCGCGCGCATATCGGCGTGGCGGGGCACTCGAGGCTCGGCAAGACGGCGATGCTCGCGGGCGCATACGACAAGCGCTTCGCGCTCGCGGTCTCGAACAGCTCGTGCGCGGGCGGGGCTGCGATGGCGCGCCGCAACTACGGCGAGTCTTTCGCGTGGGCGGCGTTCCATTTCAAATGCTGGTATCTCACAAAAATGCAGGAGTACGCGAAGAACATCGAAACTCTCCCCGTCGACTCGCAGCACTTCCTCGCGGCGATGGCGCCGAGGCTCGTGTATGTGCTTTCCGGCACCGAGGACTTGTGGGCGGACCCCAAGGGCGAATTTCTTTCGCTCGCGGAGGCTGCTAAAGTCTACCAACTGTTCGGGGCGCGGAAAGTCCCGACGCTCGACGACCTGCGCGTGGAGACCCCCTACATCGGCGACGGCTTCGGCTTCGCGCTCTACAAGGGGCCGCACAAGATAGACCTCTACAACTGGAACTGCATAATGGACTTTACCGACGCGCACGGCTGGACGAAGAAAAAATAAAATCCGCCGATCAAAAACGCGCCCGCCGCAAACGCGCCCGCCCGCAAACGGCGGGCGTTTTTTTTTGACACGCCCGGACATTCGCGCAAAATTTTTTGGCATGGAAAACGACTTTGACAAATTCGGAAGAAGAAAATTTTTGAGCGCCTCTACGATGTCGCTCTTGGGCTATTCGATGATGGTGAGCCTGCCCGAAACCGCGAGGGCGGAAAGCCCCGCGGTGACCCCGCTGGGAAAGCGAATGGAAGCTTCGCTCGAGGGAAAAAAATTCGACCTCGCCGCGGAGCCGAATATGGAAAAAATTCAGCTCGACTGCGACGTTCTCGTGGCGGGCGGCGGGCTCGCGGGCGTGTGCGCGGCGATAGCCTCGGCGAGGAACGGGGCGAAGACGGTTCTCGTGCAGGACAGGTCGCGCCTCGGCGGAAACGCGAGCTCCGAAATCAAGATGCACCCGCTCGGAATTTGGAGCCACAAAGTCGGCTGGCGCGAGGCGGGGATCCTCGAGGAGCTCAAGCTGGAAAACTCCGTCAAGAACCCGCAGCTTGCGTGGGAAATGTGGGACTTGGTTTTGTACGACAAATGCGTCAGCGAAAAAAATCTCACGCTGATTTTGGACACCGCCGTCTACGCCGCAGAAACCGAGGGCGGCAAAATAAAGTCGGTGCTGGCGCGCTCCGACCACTCGCTCAAAATTTACAAAATCAACGCGCGCGAATTTATCGACTGCACCGGCGACGCGCGGCTCGCGATGGAGGCGGGCGCGACGCTCATGTCGGGGCGCGAGGGCTCGAAGAAATACGGCGAGGAGCTCGCCGACATCTACGAGCTCGGCAAGCACCTTTGCGCGTCGATAATCTTCACCTCGAAAGACTGCGGCAAGCCCACGCCGTTCGTCCCGCCGTCGTGGGCGAAAAAAATCACGAAAGAGGATTTGAAATTCCGCGACCCGCAAAAGCGCGGCTTTAGCATGGGCTACGTTTTCATCGCGCACGGCGGAATGGCCGACACCCTGCGCGACACCGAGGTTCTGCGCCTCGAGCTTCTCTCGATCGTGCTCGGGTTGTGGGACTACATAAAGAACGTCGCGAAATATCCCGAGGCCGAAAACCTCGCGCTCGACACCGTCGGCATGATTCCCGCCAAGCGCGACACCTACCGAATCCTCGGCGAGCGCGTTTTCACCACGCACGACATCTCGGGCAAGTGGCGCGAAATGGGCGACCAGATCGCCTGCGCGGGCTGGTCGTTCGAGGATCAAACTTCAAAGGGCTTCTACGCCGAGCGGCACAAAAAGCCCGCGATATTCGCGGGCAAGGTCGACTACTACAACATTCCGTTCGGCTCGCTCGTGGCGAAAGATTTTTCAAACCTGATGATGGCGGGGCGCGACATAAGCTGCAGCCACATGGCGTTCACCTCGACGCGCATAATGAACACTTGCGCGACGTCGGGGCAGGTCGCGGGGACGGCGGCGGCGCTCTGCTGCGCGGAGAACGTCTCGCCGAAAGAGATTTTGCGCTCGCGCGAAAAGTTCGCCGCGTTCCAGCAGAAGATTCTGCGCGACGGCGTGATCATCGCGGGCGTGAAAAATTCCGACCCGCTCGATCTGGCGAGGTCGGCTAAAATTACGGCCACTTCCTGCGCGGGCGGATCGAAGCCCGAGAACGTCGTTTCGGGATTTATCTACGACGCCGCCGGCAAGCGCGACAACCGCTGGATCGCGCCCATCGCCGAAAAGCCCGTTCTCAAGCTCGAGTGGGAAGAGCCGAAAAAAATCTCGAAGATAATTCTCAACTTCGACACCGGAACGCGGCTTCTGACGATCTCGCGGAAAGACGAGTTCGTAAAGCAGCTCTTTCTCGGGGCGCAGCCCGAGTGCCTGCGCGACTGCCGCGTGGCGGCGGTTCTCGCGGACGGCTCGGAGAAAGTCCTCGCGGACGTTTCGGGCAACTACCAGAAGCGCGTCGAGCTCGATTTCGAGAGCGTCGAGGCGAAAGCCGTAAAGCTCGAGTGCCTCGCGACGAACGGCTCGGACAGCGCGTCGGTGTTCGAGGTCAGGGCGTACGCCTGAGCGCCGCGGCAAATTGGCTTGCCTGCGCGAAAGTTTTATATTTCATAGCATAAAATATGGCGAAAAAAATATTCATAATGGGCGTCAACGGCTTCATCGGCTCGTCGCTCGCGTGGAAAATTTTAAACAAAACGGATTGGGAAATCGTCGGCATGGATTTGTCGTCGAACAAAATTCCCCACTGCCTCGGCAATCCGCGCTTCGCGTTCTTCGCGAAAAACATTCTTTCGGACAAAGACTGGATAGAGGGGCAAATCAAGGCGTGCGACATTGTCGTGCCGCTCGTGGCGATCGCCACGCCCAGCCTTTACGTAAAGGATCCGCTGCGCATCTACGAGCTCGACTACGAGTCGAACGTCGAGATCGTCAAGATGTGCGCGAAATACGGCAAGCGCATCGTGTTCCCCTCGACGTCAGAGGTCTACGGAATGTGCCCCGACGAAAATTTCGACGAGTACAAATCGCCGCTCGTGCTCGGGCCGATACCCAAAGAGCGCTGGATTTACTCGTGCATAAAGCAGATGCTCGACCGCGTCATCTGGGCGTACGGCGCGCACAGGGGGCTTAAGTTTACGCTGTTTCGCCCGTTCAATTTTATCGGGCCGAAACTCGACGACATCACCGCGCCCAAAGAGGGATCGTCGCGCGTGCTCACGCAGTTCTCGCACAATATAATCAACGGCAAGCCCATTAAGCTCGTCGACGGCGGGGCGCAAAAGCGCGCCTTCACGTTCATCGACGACGGCATCGAGTGCCTGCTGAAAATTCTCGAAAACAAAGACGGCTGCGCCGACGGAAAAATCTTCAACATCGGCAACCCCTACATGGAATTTTCAATCAAGCAGCTCGCCGAAATGCTCATCGAGCTGTTCGGCGAATATCCCGAATACGCCGAGCGCGCCAAAAACGCGAAGATCGAGATCGTCCCGAGCTCGGAATACTACGGCGAGGGCTATCAGGACGTGTCGCGCAGAATGCCGTCGATCGCCGAGGCGGAGAAAATCCTCGGCTGGAAGCCGACGACCAGCCTGCGCGATGCGCTGAAGCTTACGCTCGACTACCACCTGCTCGGCAAAGACTACGAGCTCGAGCAGTTCCCGCAAAAATAGCCTCGGATGAAGCTCGCGGTAAAGGTCGATGTTGACACCTATCGCGGCACGCGCGAGGGCGTTCCCGCGCTCTGCGCGCTGTTTGAAAAACACGGCGTCCCCGCGACGTTCCTGTTTTCGCTCGGGCCCGACAACACCGGCAAGGCGCTGACGCGCATCTTCCGAAAAGGCTTTCTAAAAAAATGCCTGCGCTCGAATGTCGCGGGCAACTACGGAATCAAGACGCTCCTTTACGGCACGCTGCTGAAAGCCCCGCAAATCGGGGAGCTTTGCGCGGAGCAAATGCGCGCGGCAAAGCGCGGCGGCTTCGAGTGCGGCATACACTGCTGGGACCACTACAAGTGGCAGGACTACGTTTGCAAAATGCCGCGCGAGGAAATCGCGGCGGAGTTTTCAAAAGCCCGCGCGAAGTTCGCCGAAATTTTTGGCGAGAGCGCCCAATGCTGCGGCGCGCCCGGCTGGCAGACCTCGCCCGACGCGCTCGAAGCGCAGGACGCCGCGGGGCTTCTCTACGCGTCCGACACGCGCGACGGCGAGCCGTTCTTCCCGACGATGGGCGGCAGAAAATTTAAGACTTTGCAAATCCCCTCGACGCTCCCGACGCTCGACGAAATTTTGGGGCTCGCGCCGATCGGGGAAGTCGCGCGAATGCATCTCGAGAAAATGCGCGATACGGAATATTCCGTGATAACGTCGCACGCGGAGCTCGAGGGCATGGCGTATCTCGAGTGGTTCGACGAATTTCTCTCGCGCGCGAAGTCGGAGGGCGCTCAGTTCTTTTCGCTCGCGGACTACGCGCGGAAACTTTTGTCAAACCGCGGCGGCGTGCCGGAGGGCGAAATCGTGATGTCGCCGTATCCGGGGCGCTCGGGCAAGCTCGCCGTCAGGCGCGGATAATTTTCCGCGATGGATTTTACCGCGATAGATTTCGAGACCGCCAACGCGGGCAGGGCGTCGGTGTGCGAGGTAGGGCTTGTGCGCGTGGAGGGCGGGCGCGTGGCGAAAGAAATCCGCCAGCTAATCGACCCGCGCGCGCCGTTCGGGTTTTACAACACCGTCGTGCACGGCATCACCGCGTTCGACGTGCGCGGCGCGCCGACTTTCGGCGAGTTCTTCGGCGAGATGTCGCCGTATCTGAAAGGGGTGGTCGTGGCGCACAACGCGGCGTTCGACATCTCGTGCCTGCGCGCTGAGCTTGAGCGGTACGAAATTCCCGAGCCCGACTTTAACTACGCCTGCACGCTTTGCATGAGCCGCCGCGTCGGGGAGTCGCCGAGCAACAAGCTCGACGCGCTCGCGCGGTTTTACGGCTTGGGCGAATTTAGGCATCACGACGCCCTCGCCGACGCGTCGATTTGCGCGCGGCTTTTTGAAATTCTGTCGGAAAAGATCGATTCTTCGAAAATTGAAAAGCCGTTCCGCCAGAGCCGCCCGCAAAGGCGCGCGGGAAAAGCGCGGCGCTTTTCGCCGCGCCTGAGCGCCGCGCTCGCGGGAGAAAATTTTGGCTTTCGCGAAGCTCCGCAGTTCGACTATTCCCCGATTGAATTTTGCGGCAAGAGCTTTTTTGTTTTCGGAGATTTTGGCGGCATGAGCGTTCGGGAAATCGAGGGCATTATTTTGCGCGAGGGCGGGGCGGTGCTGCGCGAGCTTGGCGAGCGCGCCGATTACGCGATTGTTGGCGACAGTACCGACGAATCGCGGCTTCGCGAAATTTTTGAAATCCTCCCGTACACCCGCGCGCGGCTTGTTCGCCAATCGCACTTTCTGCGGCAGATTTGACAGCCCGCCTGTCCGCAGTTTTTATTCGCGCGGTTAGAAAAAAAGCTTGCAAAGGGAAATTAAATCTCTTCTATGTGGCGGATACTGACGCAGGGTGGAGCAGCTTGGTAGCTCGTCAGGCTCATAACCTGAAGGTCATTGGTTCAAATCCAATCCCTGCACCCATTTGAAAAAAAGCCGCACATTGTGCGGCTTTTTTGTTTAAGCAGGGATTGGATTTGCGCGCCGCTAACACAAAAAAACCTTTCGCTGTTTTGCGAAAGGTTTTTTGTTTTTTGCTGCGCGGGGTTAGGAGAGTTTGTAAACGCCCGGGAGGGGGACTTCGATGTTTTGCTTGACGTCGAAGCTCCATTCCTTCGGGGCGAGCGATTGCTGCGACTTCTTCGCTATCCAGCCGTATTTGAAGTTCATGCCCGAATAGCAGCTCTCGCGGCCCGCTATCGCCATGAGGGTCGAGTCCACCATGTCGCGCAGCATGTTGATTTTTTTACCGTTCAGCACGCTGTCTATCAGCACGCGGTGCTCCTCGACAAGCGCCTGCGGCTGGTCTTTCGGCGCCTCCCACGGCTTCTTGCCGGTGATGCGCTGCATGGTGTCGGCGTTCGTCTCAAGCACGCCCTCGGTGCCGATGAACCTCTCAAGAACGTAGTCTTTCGACTTGTTCTCGCGGCGGCTGTAGCTCGCGCAGTGCAGGCCGTCGCCAAAGTCGAAATCGACGCCGAAGTGGCTGTAGCGGTCGCCCCACTCGGGGAAAGGATAATCCCACCTTCTGCCGCCGACGCCGTTGACTTCGAGCGGGTCTTTGCCTATCGCCCAGCGCACGACGTCCAGATTGTGGACGTGCTGCTCGACATAGCAGTCGCCCGACGCCCAGCGGAAGATAAACCAGTTGCGGATTTGGTATTCCATCGAGGTCGGGTCGGGATTTTGCAGGCGCAGCTTTTGCCCGTCCTGAATCCAGAAGCGCGAGTTGAGCCAATACGCCTGAACCCCGAGAAGCTCGCCGATCTGCCCGTTTTGTATGCGGTCGATCGCCTCTTTATATCCCGGGTGAAATCTGCGCTGCACGCCGGGGATAATCGTCAGCCCCTTCTTGTCGGCGAGCTCGGCGATCTCGTAAAGCTCGCGCGCCTGAACGGGGTCGACGCACGCGGGCTTTTCGACGAAGATGTGCTTGCCCGCGTTCACCGCCTCGCGCAGATGCAGGGGTCGGAACACCGGCGGAGTCGCGTTAAGGACGATGTCGCAATCGGCGTCGTGGATTAGCTGCTTGTAGGCGTCCCAGCCGACATATTGGCGCGACTTGGGAATGTCGAAATTGCCTTTGCAGTAGCCGATTTTTGCCTCGTCGCGCGCGAACGTCTTAAGCGCGAGCTCGATGCGGTCGGCGAAAAGGTCGGCGACGGCGACGATTGTCGCGCAGCCTTTCGCCGCGCAGAGGAAATTCCTCACCGCGCCCATGCCTCTGCCCGAGCAGCCGATCAGCCCGACACGCAGCTTTGCCCTGTTGCCTTCCGCCCAAGAAAATCTCGGCATCGCCGCGGCGGCTCCCGCGAGCGAAACAGTTTTTATAACGTCTCTTCTTTCCATGATTTTTTCCCTCCGTTGTTTGAATTAAAGTTTACGACGCCGCGGAGTCGAGCTCGCGGTAGATTTCAAGCAGCTTCATGTCGCCCGCGACGGTCTTGTCGGTCTGCCCGTGCTCAAGCCCGATGAAGCCGCGGTAGCCCTTCGCCCAAATTTTTCCGAGAACTTTTTTGTAGTCGATGACGCCCGTTCCGGGCTCGTTGCGCGAGGGCGCGTCCGCCATGTGGAAAGACTCGATGCAATCCCAAACGTCGGGGTCGTCGAGCGTTTCGGTCGAGCCGGTCTGCATGTATTCGTGGAAGATGTCGTATAGCAGGCGGCAGTGCGGGTTGTTGACGTCGCGCACGATGCGCGCCCCGAGAACGGCTCTGTCGCAATACATATTCGGGTGGCTCTTGGTGTTGAGCGGCTCGATTTCCATGACGACGCCGTTGCGCTTGCAAAAGTCGGCGCAGAACGACATGTTCTCGACGACGTTCTCGTACTGCTTTTCCGCGGGCAGCTCTTTGTCGGCGATTCCCGGGCCGATGATGAAAGTTTTTGAGCCGAGCCTTTCCATGACGCCGAGGGTGATTTCAAGCTGGCTTTTCAGGCAGTCGCGCACTTCTTTTTTGCCGCGGATTACCCTGTCTTTCACCGGAACTTGGTTCGCGGTCATGACGGGAAAATCTTTTTCGTTCATCGAGCTTATGCAGCCCATCGCGAGCCCGAGCTCTTTGGCGTAGGCGCCGAGCGCGGTCTGCTTGTCCATGTCCTCTTGCTTGTAAGGTTTTTTCGGGTTGCAGAATACGAGCCCCTCGACGGCGGTGAATCCGTTGTCGGCGAGAAATTTCAGCCTTTTGAAGGGGTTGCCGTGCGACGACGCCCTGAAGAGGCCGCGCGGGGCGAATTTCATTCTGAATTTTTTGACGCCCGCCGCGGTGTATTCGTCTTTGATTGGGCATTTGCTGCCGCACGCCGCCAACAGCCCCGACGCGAAAGCCGCGCCGCCCGCCGCCGCAATGCCGACAAAATTGCGTCTCGATATTTTTTTCATTTTCCGATTCTCCCTATTGATAGTGCCGCATCAGGCGCGCCTAACTTTCCAAACGCCTCATACGTTTGAGAGATACTTTCCAAATTTCGCCGTTTTGTCAAATAATTTTTGCAGGCTAACAGCATGCACGGGCAGGCTAGCAGCCTGCACGGCATCGTGGGGGCTCACGCCCGCAGGCTAGCAGCCTGCACGGCATAGCGGGGGCTTGGCCCCCGAGAACCGATTTTGCTCCCGCAAAATTCTCGGTTCTTCCCCTGTCATTTATTTGTGAGTCGTTCAGCTGTCCGCACGCTCCATAAAAAATACTGCGCGCGAGCAAAGCGATGCGCGCTGTAATATCACAGCATGCTGCGCATACCTAAAAGACCATTCGACCGCTCCCTGCACACTGCTTCAGCTCCCCGCGCAAAACTTTCCTCCCCGCTCCCATCTACATCAAAAAAATAGAACTGCGCCCATGCGAAGCGGCAGGCTAGCAGCCTGCACGGCATTATGGGGGCTCGCGCCCCCAAGAACCGATTTTGCTCCCGCAAAATTTTCGGTTCTTCCCCTGTCAGTTATCCGAGCGTACTTCAGCTGTCCGCACAAATTTACATCAAAAAAATAGAACTGCGCCCATGCGAAGCGGCGCGTTCTATTTTTTTCTCGCGCGCAAAGCGCGCTGTAATTTTCCACTTTAACCCGAAAGCAAGTTTAAAAAGCTTCGTGCGCGGGCGGGTGGAACGCCCGCACGCGCTGACTATGCGCGTCAAAATGCCCCTAGTACGAGTATTTGGGCGGCGTGGCGACGGGAGCGTACACCCGTACGTGACCGAGCCTAAGCCGCCCAAAGCGGAGTAATAGGGGTATTTTCACGCGCCCCCTCCCCGCCCGACTTACACGCTAGAGCGTATCTGCTTTCCGTTTAGGAAAGCAGATACGCTCTACGGCAGACTCAAAGTCGTCGGCGCCGTAGATGATGTCGATCTCGAGCTTGGTGTAGTAGAAGGGGAGCGGCGCGCGGAAATCTTGGCGGATTCTGACGGCGTCCTTTTCGGTGCAGACGGCGAGCTTCGCGCCGGCTTTTTGCGCGGCGGAGAAAAAAGCGTCAAGCTCGGAATCGTCGAACCTGTGGTGGTCGAGAAATCTTTTGCGGTAGGCGATTTGCCCGCCGAGTTTTTCGAGGAAGCTCTCGAAGCTCTCGGGCATGGCGATCGCGGAAAAGCACGCGATTTTCTCGCCCTTTAAAATCTCCAAGCCGACGCGCTCGCCCGACGCGAAATCGACAAGAGTCGTCGGCCTGTGGGCGCACTCGATAATTTCGGCGGCGGGGTTGTATTTCCTTATGAGGCGCTCGAGCTCGGGGTCGCGCGTGCCGTCGGATTTTGTAAGAAAGATATACGACGCCCTGTTCAGGTGCGAGACGCTCTCGCGCAAAATGCCCCTTGGCAGCAGATTGAAATTGCCGAACGGGTTTGTTTTGTCAACCAGCAGAAGCTGCAGCTGCCCCTTTAGCGGCAGATACTGGAAGCCGTCGTCGAGAATGAGCGTGTCGGCGCCGAGCTCGGCGATCGCGTAATGCCCCGCGCGGACTCTGTTTTTATCGACCACGACCGCGACGCCCGGGAGGTTCCGCGCGAGCATATACGGCTCGTCGCCGGCGAACTCGGAGTCGAGCAAAACGCGCGTGCCGTCGGAGACGACTTTCGGCTTGGGCGCTTCGCCGTGGGTTATCCAGCGCAGAAATTTTTTTAGCGCGCCCTCGGGCTTGCTCTTGTAGCCGCGGCTTAAGATCGCGACTTTTCTGCCGCGCTCGCTCAGCGTGCGGGCGAATTTTTCGACGATCGGCGTCTTGCCGGTGCCGCCCACGGTGAGGTTGCCCACCACCACGACGAGGCACCCGAGCGGGGCGTCGCGCAAAACGCGTTTTTTATAGAGCCAGTAGCGCGCGCCCGCGATCGCGCTAAAGACGTAGGAGAGCGCCTTCAAAAACGCCGCGTAAACCGACACGCGCAGCCCCTCGCGCCTGTCGTAGATGACGTCGGCTGTCATGTGGGCGAAGTTTTCGGCGGCTTTCGAGAGCCTGCGTTTTGTGTCTTTTAGAAAACTCATTTCCCTGTTTTATTCGGGGCTTGGGGAAAAGCGCGGCGCGGGCGCTAATCGAGATCCTCGTCGTCTTTATCCTTTTTGGACTTCTTTTCCTTGTCGGGTTTCTTCGCGCTTTCGGCGAGCTTTTTGGCGGACTCTTTGAGGGAGTTTTTCTTCGCGACCGCTGCGAACATCAGCGCGACTTTTTGCGCCGAGCGCGTGTCGTCCGATTTTTTGAACATCTCGAAGAGCGGCTTTACGATTTTCCGGAAGCACTCGTTTTGGCAGTTTGACGAATTGCGCAAGATGTCCTGATAATATCCGAACACTTCCGATTTGTCCTGCGCGCGGGAGAAAATTCCGGAAAGCTGCTCGGAATAAATTTCGATTCCAAGCCCCGGGTAGTCGCGCATGACGCCCCGCATTTCAGCGACGAGCAATCTGTCGGCCTCTTTCGCGTTGCGCAGGGCGATGAGGTTTTCGCGGTAGAAATTCAGCATCTGCATGCACATGTCGGGATAGCGCCTGAACGCCTCGTAAGACTTGCGCCAGAAAGCGTCGATTTCGGACTGCTGGGCGCCGAACCTCGCGCGGGCGTTGATGAACGCCACATACGCCTCCCAGTTGTCGGGGTTTTCCTTTATCGCCTTTGTCGCGAAGGTCGCGGCGTCGGCGTATTTCGAGTCGTCGTAGAGCATTCTCGAGACGCGCAGGAACACGCGCGAGAGCACCCCCTGGCGCGTCGTGATATGGCGCTTTACGAGCATCTCGATGTCGAAGGCGCGCGAGGTTTTCCACGTCTGCGGGTCGAGCGGGCGGCCGTAGTAATACTTTGCGCTTTGCGGCCTCGCGACGTCGTGCCGCCACACGCCCGGGCGCGACATATACGAAAGCCACGCGCAAGGCTCCTTTCCCGATTTCTCGGTGAAGTAGAGGCATGGAATGCCGTTGGCGTTCGCGATGCGCCAGGCGCAATAAACTTTTTCAAACGGTGTGCCGCCGAATTTGAGAATGTTCTGCGGGGTGAAGTCGCGCTCGACGGTGTTCCAAGGCAGATAGCCCTCTTTGGGGTCGAAGCGCTTTCTGTCGTCCTTTATCGAGCCCGTCAGTTTTTCGATTGAAAGCGGCGTGATGCTCGTGTTCTTGAGCGCGCGAAGCTCGTCGAGCGGCCCGCCCACGCCGAATATCCAGATGAGCTCGCCTATCGTCAGCCTGTCCATCGGGAACACGAAAGTTTTGGGGTCCTCGATAAAGATGTTGAAATCTTCCTCCGCCTGCGCGAGCGGGACGGGGTCGGAAACGGTGTTGCACGCCGGCCAGCCGACGATGGGCGGAATGTCGTAGATGAGCGCGACCGCGTAGGCGCTGCGCAGATATTTTTTGAAGTTGTCGGGATAGACGGTGTAGATTTGCGAGAGCGTTTTGCAAAAGCCGGGCATGTCGTCCTCGGGCTTGATTTGCTCGAAAAGGTCGCAGAGCGCGGGGACGTCGAGGAGCATCGCGGTTTTTATCGTCGCGTTTAACCCGGCGCCCTCTTTTGAAAACAGGGTCGCCGCGCAGTTGACGTAAAGCCAGCCCGCGCACTCGTCGTAGAGCTGCTTTCGCGCCATGTCGAGGGCTTTTTCGCGCGTTTGCTCGGCGTATTTCGCCCACGCCTCGGGGGTATCCTCCGAGACAAGTTTCTTCACGTCGTCAGGCTTGAGCGGCGAAACGGGAAACGCGGGAAGCTCCGGCGCGGTGTTGTCGGCTGCGAACGCCGCCGCGCCGAGAAAAAGCGCGGCGAGAATGGTCGTCAATTTCAGCATATCTCTGATATATTCCTATTCGTTATTTTCCGTGTCAATTTTAATGCCGAAAAAAACGCCGCGTTGTCCGCGCGGCGCTTCGGTCTTTTGGTCGCGAATTTTTACAGCGACTCGCGCTTTTCGCGCTCTTTAATCAAGACTTCTTTGTAGGGGTTTTGTTCCGCCTTGATCTCGCGCTCGCGGCGCTCTTTCTTGATTTCTCCGAGCTTGTCGGGATTCTTTTCCGGCGGGAAATACTCGAGGCACCAGCGCACCTGCTCGGCGATGTTGCCGGAAGTGAAGCTTGCCGGGCTCATCAGCTCGGGCGAAAACCCGCGCCACGACCAGATGTCGCCGCTCTCGGGGAGGATAGCCTGAATTTCGAGCATGGCGTAGAGCTGAGAGGACACATTGTCGCCGACGCCCGTCGAGCGCGTCTGCGCGCCGACGGAGTCGAACTCGGGCTGTTTGTAGGAGGAGTTCCAGAGCGGGCGGAAAATTATCTGAGCGTCGGCTTTGTTCTCGACCCGCGCGAAGCCCTTTTCGGCGAGGTTCGCGGCGATCGCGCCGACAAGCTCCTCGTTAGCGCGCTCGAGGCTTCCGTTAGCGGCGAAGATTTCCGCGGCGCCGACGGGCTGTTCGATATAAATTTTAGTCAAGCCCTCGAACGAGGCGTTTTCCTTCATTTCCTGCGTGACCGAAACCCCCGAGCAGCCGCACAAAAGCGCGGCGGCTCCCGACATTGCATAGGCTATAATCCTTTTCATGGCGGGAAAGTATGCGCGAGTCTTTGTTTCTTTTCAAATATAAAACGAAAAAAAATCGGCGCGGCGGAGAAATTTATACTCGATTTTTGAGAAATCGGGGGATTATATTGGAGCGGATATGAGTTTATATAGCAGCTTTCTTTTACCCGTCCTTTCGGACGCGTCACTTGCCGATTATTTCTCGCAATCGAATTTTGCGGGAAAGATGATCGTTATAATTTTGCTGGTCTTCAGCGTTCTCGCGTGGGGCGTGATGTTCTGCAAATACGCCGATCTTTCCGCGGTCGAAAAGCTCAACGCGCAGACCGCGCGCGCCCTCAAAACGGCGAGCCTGACCGACGCCGCTTCCGACAAATCGCTCGACGGCCCCTACGCGCGGATTTTGCGCGACGCCGTCAACGCGTGGCTGCGCGCGGGCGTCGGCAATTCGGCGGGCGACAGAACCGCGAGGATCGCGCATGTCGAAAACACGATAGAGCGCACGCTCGCCCGCCAGATAATGTATTACAACACGAAGATGACGCTGCTCGGAACGATAATTAGCGGCGCGCCGTTTCTCGGGCTGCTCGGCACCGCGTGGGGCGTGATGGACTGCTTCGGCTCGATGAGCGCGCAGACTTCGGTCACGCTGCAAATGCTCGCCCCGGGCGTTGCGGGCGCGCTGCTGACGACCGTCGCGGGGCTCGTCGTGGCGATACCGTCCGTTTTCGGATACAACTTTCTTACGGCGAAATCGACGGAGCTCTCGACGCAGACCGAAAACTTCGCGAGCCTTGTCGCCGACGAAATAGAAATGGAATCGCGCGCAATCGCCGCGCGCTCCGACGCGTCGCTCGAGCGCGCCTCCGCGGCGGCTTCCACGCGCCCCGCGCCCGCCCGCGAAGAGCCGAAGTTCGCCACTTCCACCGCCCCCGCAAGCCCGCGCAAAAACGACATCGCCGAATTTTCCTTCGACGACGACTCCGATTCGCCCACGCCCCCGCGCCAATTCGACGAGTAGCCCACGATGAAATTCCGCACGAGAAAAACCGCGCAGGCGATGACCGACCTGAACATCACGCCGCTGATGGACTTGGCGTTCTCGCTTTTGATTATCTTTATGATAAGCACGCCGCTGCTCGAGCAGACAATCCCCGTGCACCTGCCAAAGCAGGACAAAAGCTCGTCGAGCCAGCGTCCCGAGATGGATTTTCAGGTCGTCTCGATAAACGAAAACGGGCAGATTTTTTGGGGCAAGCAGCCCGTCGACATGGTTCAGCTCGACAGCCTGCTGGCGACGCTCGCGGCGCAGCCCGACCCTCCCGCGATAAGCTTCAGGGGAGACTTTTCCCTGCCGTATCAAAAAATCGTCGACGTAATCTCCGCGATTAAGCGCCACAACCTTACAAAGCTGCATCTCGACACGGAAGTCAAATAATGCGCGACAACACAAGGCTCGGCTATTATCTGTCGGTTTCGCTGCACTTGCTGGTAGTTGTGGCGGCGGTCTTGTGCGTGCTTGTAAAAACCCTTTTCAAATCCGAAAACCGCGAGCCGATAAACCCCTTTGAAATGGTCGAGCCCGCGCCCGAAACGCAGCAGGCGGAGCAGCCCGCCGAGAGCCTGCCCGAGATCGCCAAGCAGGAAGACTTCAAGGAAATCAAGCCTATCGACCTTCCAAAGCCCGAGGAAACCCCGCCCGAGGAAGCCAAGCCGGAGCCCAAGCCCGAACCCAAGCCCGAGCCCGCGCCAAAGCCGGCTCCGAAAAAAGTCGAAAAACCAAAGCCGCAAAAAGTATCGTACGAGGAGTTCGCCAAGAAAAATCCGAACGTCGCAAACCGCAAAGTTTCAGCGCCCACGACGCGCGCGCCGACGCCGAAAATCGGCAAGATCAGCGCGTCGACTTCCAACATTTCAAACATCGCCAACATCACCACAAAGAGCGGCGCGAGCGCCCAAATGCGCGACATTCTCGGCGCGTATGTAAAAGAGATACACCGCAAGGCGAAAGCCAACTGGGCGGTTCCGCCGACGGCGCAGAACGCGGATTTGGCTACAAAAATAGAATTTAAAGTCTCGCGAACCGGCGCGATAAGCGGGCTTCGCGTTGTCGTAAGCAGCGGCAATTCCGAGTTCGACTCTTCCGTGCTCTCGGCGATGCGCTCGATTGCGCTGCCGCCGCCGCCCGACAACGAGCCGCACACAGTCTATATCACGTTTACGATAGACTAATTTTTATCGCGCGCGTTTTTTCCGTGCGCGATATTTTTTTCGCGCTTTCGCGTTAACTATGCCGCGCCCTTCGCCGCGCGCTATTTAAACAAAATGTAGAAGGCGGAAGGAAGAAGCGTCGCCGCGAGAACCGTCCAGAGGACGCGTTTTTGCATGAGATGTTTTTTGAAATCCGACGGCGAGATGTCTATCGTATTTCTGTAAAGAGAATACAGTTCGTCTTTCGGCGTCGAGAGCCAATAGAACGCTCTCGAGGCTGAAAACGCGCCCAAAACAAAAAGCACGATTATGTAGGAAATCTTTTCCATATTTTTACACTCGTCTTATTGCTCCAGATTTTTATTTTATTCAATTCTTTTATTCGGATTTTTTTTTGAACTTTCTCTCCATGGGCGTGCCTTTGGCGGCGGAGAGAATCTCCTCTTGGCTCGGAGTTTGCGGAAGCGAGACAAAGCCCGAGAACTCGGGCATCGGGGGAATCTTGACGTTTTTGCCGAACGGGCACGCGCGCAGGCACTCGTCGCAGCCGAAGATTTTTCCCGCGGCGAGCCGCTTCTCCTCTTCGGTAAGGTCGCCGCGCCGCTCTATGGTGAGGTTCGAGACGCACCTGCGCGCGTCGATTCCGCGCGGGCTTATCGCGCCGGTCGGGCACGCCTTGACGCACTCCATGCACGAGCCGCAGCGGTTGGCAATCGGGCTGTCGGGCGGAAGCTCGGCGTCGGTGAGCACCACGCCGAGAAAATTCCACGCGCCGTTTTCCGCGCGCGTAAGAAGCGTGTTCTTGCCTATCCAGCCGAGCCCCGCGCGCGCGGCGAGCGGCTTTTCCCAAAGGGGCGAAGAATCCACGCTCGAGCGCGCGCGGAAGCCATCGGCCTCGAGGATTTTCGCCAAGACCGCGAGCTTCGGCTTTATCACCTCGTGGTAGTCGCGGCTTTGCGCGTAGAGCGCAACGCGCCTTTCGGGCGACTCCCTCCAGAACGACGCGCACACGCACACCGCCGACTTCGCGCCCTCGAGAAATTTTTGCGGCGAAATTTTCGCCGCCGCCCCGCGCCGCAGATATTCCATTTTGTCGAACATGCCCGCGCCGAGCCACGCGCGCAGGCGGTCGGCTTCGGCTTCGGAAAAGTCGGCGGCGGGGCACACGCGCATGTCGGCGAAGCCGAGCCCGAGCGCGGCCTCTTTGAGTTTGACTTTTATCTGTTCGGGTGCGAGCATAGCATAGCCGGCGGCGGCTGCCGCCCATAACAAAGGAAAGGAGGATATTCCCGTGAAATTGATAAAGGCAATAATAAAACCCTTCAAGCTCGACGAAGTCAAGGAAGCGCTCGCGGCGATAGGCATCGAGGGAATGACCGTCACCCCCGCGCGGGGTTTCGGCAGGCAGAGGGGGCACACCGAAATGTACCGCGGAAGCGAATACACCGTCGATTTTCTCCCGAAAACGGCGATCGACATCTGCGTGCCCTCCGACATGGAGGAGATTGTCGTATCGACGATTTTAAGGTCGGCGAGAACCGGGAAAATCGGCGACGGCAAGGTGTTCGTAATCCCCGTCGAGCGCGCCTACCGCATACGCACCGGCGAGACGGGGGCGATGTCGGTTTAAAAAAGCCGAAAACTCTCTTGACGGGCGCCGAAATTTGCTCTAACGTTTGCGCTGTATGAAAAGAATATTGTTTTTTGCCGCCGCTTTCGCGGCGTCCGCCGCGTGCTTTGCCGACTTCGCCGAAGTCTCGTTTATCCGCGCGGACAAAACTTCCGAAACCAGAATGTTCGGCTTGGGCGGGGGCGGAAGGCTCTTCGTTCCCCTCTGCGACATTCCCGCGGATATCGCGCGCGTGGAAATTCTCCACGAGCACGGAAAGGCGAAAGTCGGCGACGACGGCTACTTCATCATGCCGAACGGCGCGATGACCCTCTTTAAGGAGCGCAGAGACGGCGAGTTTCTCGTCAAGCGCGCGCACTTCGCCATGACGGGCGCGAAAACGCCGTCGGGGACGTACGCGGCGATCGTCAAAAAAATGCCGTATTCGTTCTCGATGCGCATCGAGAAAAAGGGCGAAAATTACGCGCACAAAATCGTCTTCGACTTCTCACAGCGCAAGCCCTACGACGACATTCTCATAGACTATGTCAAGCTCGAGGGCGCCGACGCCAACTACTCCGGCATGGCGCGCGCCTACCGCGAATACAAGCTCGCGTCGGGCGCCGTAAAGCCGATCCGCGAGAAAATCAAATTCCGCCCCGCGCTCAAATACTGCATAACCGCGCCCGAAATCAGAATCAGGCAGGCGTGGAAGCCCTGCCCGCCGAAAGTGATCCACCAAACGATCGAAAACGAGCCGAAGATGCGCATCGCCGCCGATTTCAACAGAGTCGGCGACATCGTCGCGGAGCTTCAAAAGCAGGGCGTTGACAAGGCGGAGCTTTGCCTCGTCGGCTGGAACAAGAGCGGGCACGACGGCCGCTATCCGCAGATGTTCCCCGTAGAGCCGCTGCTCGGCGGCGAGGCACGCCTGCGCGCGCTCATCAAAGACACGCTCGCGCGCGGGTATCTGATGACATGCCACACAAACAGCACCGACGCTTATGAAATCGCCGACACTTGGGATAAAGAATATATCATCAAACGCCCCGACGGTTCGCTCTCGAAAAACAATACGCCGTGGAGCGGCGGCGAGATGTACGACGTCTGCTGGCGCCGCGCCTATGAGCGTTTCGGGATAAAAGATCTGCGAAAAGTCGCGGATCTCGGCTTCAAGGGAATGCACTATATAGACGTCGTCTCGTGCGTGCCCGCCCGCGACTGCTTCGACCCGCGCCACGACACCAACCCCGACCAAGCCTCGTGGTACATGAACAAAATTTTCGACTTCTGCAACGATACGTTCGGCGGCTCGATGTCGGAGGGCGCCTACGACCACTGCTTCGGCTCGGTAGATTCCGTCCTCTACGTCTCGTTCCTCGTAGGCAAGAAAGACCCCGGCTACATGATAGACAGGATTGTCCCCGTCTGGCAGATAGCATACCACGGCATCGTGCTTTCCAGCCCCGGCGGATACACCGTCAACTACCCGCTTAAGGGCGAGGAAGTGCATCTTAAGTTTGTCGAATTCGGCGGCCGCCCGACGTTCTATTTCTACTCGCGGTTCCGCGACGGCGGCGCGAAGAACAACTGGATGGGCGAGGTCGACCTCACCTGCGAGACCGACGAAAAGCTCGCCGACAGCGTCTCGAAGATAAAGGCGGCGTACGACGAGCATTTGAAAATGGCGCACCTTCAGCTCGAGTTTATGGACTTCCACACCGAGCTCGCCGACGGCGTGTTCCTGACGCGCTACTCCGACGGAACGGAAATCGTCACCAACTACACCGGCAAAAAATTCACATACAAAGGATCGAGCGTAAAGCCCGTCTCGTTCCGCGTGTTTGCCCCGAGCCTCGCGCAAAGGGTGTCGAATTTGTTTTAAGGCGAATTGAAAAATTCTCGCCCCCCCGCGCTCCGCGCCGCTTTGGCGCGGGGCGTTTTTTTGCGATGCGCGTTTTGTCTTGAACGCGCGGCGCCCGGAATATAGATTGAAAAAATATGAAGGCAAAATTTTATATCGCTTTGCTCGCTTTAGCCGCGCTTTACGCGCCCGAGTCGCTCGCCCAGAGCGACATCTCCAAGCTCGACTCCAACTTCGCGGTCGAAAAGGTCGACGGCATGCCCGTCGTCTACCGCGACGCGCTCGAAGCGCCGTTCGTGCTCGAGGGCTTTCCGTTCTGGGAAAAGGGAAAGCCGCTGCGCAGAGTGCCCGACAGCGTCACGCCCGAAAACGTCAGCCCGGGCGTCTTTAGCTTGGCGAACCACACGTCGGGCGGCGTCATACGCTTCCGCACCGACGCGAAAGTCATCACGATCAAGGCGTCGATACGCAACCGCAAAATGAACATGGGGCACATGCCCTCGACGGGCTCGTCGGGATTCGATCTTTTCATGGACAAAGACGTTTACGTCAAGACCGTCAACCCGTCGCACTGGCAGAGCGAAATTCCCGACCCGCTCATAGCCCCCCTCAAGCACTCGGGCGACGGAAAAATGCACGACTACACCCTGTATCTGCCGCTTTACAACGGCGTGAACAAGCTCGAGATCGGCGTCTCGCCCGACGCGAAGTTCGAGCCGCCCACGCCGCACAAAATCAAAAAGCCGATCGTCTTCTACGGATCGTCGATCACGCAGGGCGCGTGCGCGTCGAGAACGTCGATGCCGTATATGGCGCTGCTTTGCCGCGACGTCGACGCGCCGTTCGTCAACCTCGGATTTTCGGGGAACGCGCGCGGCGAGCCGAAGATGGCGCAGGTCGTCGCATCGATCGACATGTCGGCGTTCTTTCTCGACTACGACCACAACGCCCGAAGCGCGCAGGAGCTCGCCGACACGCACGAAAAGTTTTTCAAGACCGTCCGCAAGGCGCACCCGAACGTCCCGATTATAATCCTTTCCCGCACGACCTGCGCGCGCGAGGACCGCACCGCGGTGATCCGCAAAACCTACGAAAACGCCGTCAAAAACGGCGACAAGAAAGTGTGGTTTTTCGACGGTAGGGATCTGTTCAAGGAGCTGCCGGAATCGATCCTAACGGTGGACGGCGTGCACCCGAACGACATCGGATTTTATCTGATGTATAAAAACACGCTCCCCGCGCTAAAGAAAGCGCTCGGCATAAAAAAATAGCCGCTTACGAAGAAAGCCCGAGCCGCTTCAGCGCGGCGGCAAAACCCTTTGGCAGCGGCGCGCGCGCGCCGTTCGCGTTTTCAAGGTGAACGCAGATGTGCGGGTATAGCGGAAGCTCGCGCTCGAGCGACCTGTCGAGCTTGTATTGGTCGCGCTTGATTTCCGACATGTAGACGGGCAGGGTGCGCGAGTAAACATTTTCGCCCGCGATCCGCAGCCCCGCCTCTTTGGCGTGCGCGCGGATTTGGTGCGGCCGCGCGAACTCGGCGCGCGCGCGCCAGAGAGTGAAGCCGCGGCTTTCGGCGATCTTTTTAAAATGGGTCTGAGCCTTTTTGCCGAACCTGTGCGAGACAATCCAGATATCGCGCCGCTCGTGCTTTAAAAGCGGCAGGTTCACCGAGAACTCGCCGCCCTTGTCCGAGCCGCCGCGCGCGAGCACGAGATATTCAAAAAACATTTCGCCCGACCACATCGAGTTGCGCAGCCTCGCGGCGGAGTCCTTGTCGCAGGCGATTATCGCCGCGCCCGACATCTCGAAGTCGAGCTGGTTGACGGAATAGGGCGACGTTATGGAAAGCCGCGCGAACTCGGGCTTTTGCGGGTTTTCGCGGAGCGCCGCCACGAGCGATTTTGTTTTCGGCGCGGCGGGATACGCCTCGAGCAGAACGCTCGCGGGCTTGTTTACGACAAAATATCCGCCGCCAGCCTCGAGGACGTCGAGGCGCACCGCCTCGGCGCAAAGGGTGTTCGGCGGAAAGCCTATCTTGGTTTCGCCCATTATTTCTCGTCGGGGAATTTAGCCGACATCGCCTCGCGCGTCTGGTTTTCGCGGAACTCTTCGAGCTTTTTGGCGAAGCCGCCGTCGGAAAGCGCGAGGATTTGAAGCGCCGCCACCGCCGCGTTTACCGCGCCCGCCTTGCCTATCGCGAACGTCATAACGGGAACGCCGCGCGGCATCTGCACCGTTGAAAGAAGAGAGTCGAGCCCGTCGGTCGCCCAGCCTTTCATCGGCACGCCGAGCACCGGAAGCGGCGTCTGCGCGGCGATAGCGCCCGCAAGGTGCGCCGCGCCCCCCGCGGCCGCGATGAAGATTTTTATCCCGCGCGCCTTCGCCGTCCGCGCGAGCTCGCGCGCCTTTTCGGGCGTGCGGTGGGCGCTGGCGATGTTCCGCTCGCAAGGTATGCCGAACTTTTCGAGCGCCGCGGCGCAATGCTGCATTGTCTCCCAGTCGCTGCCGCTTCCGAGCACTATCGATACAAGAGGCTTTTCCATATCTTTTATTCTTTTTTGTTATTTTTTCTCAATGTAAACCGAGGTTGACGGGAACGCGAACGAGAGCCCGTTCTTGCGCGCGAGCTTCATTATCTCGAGGTTGACGCTCTTCTTCGTCGAGGCGAAAAATCCGTAGTCGATTCTTTGCGTGTAGTAGATGAGCGTTATCTCGAGCGCCGAGTCCGCGAAATCGGTAAATTCGGCGCGCACGCCCTGTTCCGCCGCGACGCCCTCGACCTTCGAGACGGTGTCGCACAGCTGCGGCAGGAACGCCTCTATCGTTTCCGGCGCGGAGTCGTAGGTGAAGCCGAGCTTCTGCACGACGCGCCTGGCGGGCATCATCGAAAAGTTCTCGATATTCTCCTTGGCGAGCGTCGAGTTCGGGATTGTAACGAGCGTTTTGTCGAACGTGCGAACGCGCGTCGAGCGGAAGCCGATGGCCTCCACATAGCCCTCGCACAGGGAGGTTTTAATCCAGTCGCCCACGATGAACGGGCGGTCGAGGATAATCGAGACCGACCCGAAGAAGTTGGCGATCGTGTCCTGCGCGGCGAACGCCAGCGCCACGCCGCCGATTCCGAGGGACGCTATCAGCGCGCTCACGTTCAGCCCGCAATGCGTCATCACCGTCAGCGCGGCGATTATTATCAGGAGGATTTTCAGCAGCCTGTTTATGAACGCCACGAGGTTCGCCGCCGCCCTGTTCTTTAGCTTCGATCCCGCGACCGAAAAGATTGAGTCGAGCAGAATCGTGATAAGCCAGAACATCGCGCAGAGGAACACGATTCCGCCCGCGCGGCGGATTACGGGCATCGCCTCGCGGTAGCGCACGACAAACTCGAGCGCGGAATAAATTCCTATCGTCCACGCCATCACGTTGACGAGGTTCCGTATCTTGAAGATGAAAACTTTTGTGAAGGTTTTGCTGCCCTTATTGCCCGAAAATTTTATCAGCTTGGCGAACAGAACGCCGATGATGTATTTGACGACAAATAGCGTCACCAAAAGCACAAAAATCGCGGCGATGTATTGGATTATTCTCACGCCGAGCACCTTTGTCTCGAGGGCGTCGACCGTCGCGGGGTAGTTGTCGCGGAGCTTGTCCATCAGTCCCTTGAGCCTCTTGCGCTTTTCCAGCGCCTTTTCTATCGCCTTGCGGTCGAGCTCCTGCTGCAGCTTTTGGTAGGCCTCATCTCTTACAAACCCTTCCGGCTGCGCGTCGGCGGAAGTTTTTTCTTCCGCGTATGAAAACGCCGCCTGCGTTGAAATTACAACCGCGGCGAGCGCGTACTTTGCGAATTTTGCGATTTTCTTCATCGGGCGTATTTTGTTTTGGCGCGCCCCGCGTGTAAAGTTTTTTTTCGCCCGCCGCCCACAATACCAAACAATACCAAACGAAATCTTGACAACCCGCGCGCGCTTCGGATACTCTTTCCCGCAAAATAAAAGGGCAAAGGCGATGGCAAAGATAAAAATCATACAGTTTGGCGAGGGGAATTTTCTTCGGGCGTTTTTCGACTATGCGGTCGAGGTTATGAACAGGCGCGGATTGTTCGACGGCGCCGCGCGCGTGTTCAACGTGCGCAAGACGGGCTCGGTGGAGGCTCTCAAGGCGGCGGGCTGCTCGTACCGCGCGGTGCTTCGCGGCGTCGCGGGGGGCAAGGCGGTCTCGGAGACGATACCTATAAATTCGATCGCCGAGGCGGTCAACCCGTACTCGCAGTATGAAGAGTTCGCGAGCTCCGCGTCCGACCCCGACATTCGGTTCGTCGTCTCGAACACGACCGAGGCGGGCATATACTTCGACCCCTCCGATTCCCTCGGCGACAAGCCGCCCGCGTCGTTTCCCGCGAAGCTCGCGCAGCTTCTGTTCCGCCGCTACGAGGCGTTCAGCGGCGACGCGTCAAAGGGCTGGATTGTCCTGCCCTGCGAGCTTCTCGAGCGCAACGGCGACGCGCTTTTGGACTGCGTGAAAAAATGCGCGCGCCATTGGAATCTGCCCGAGGGCTTTTTCGCGTGGCTGGGCGAAGCGTGCGTTTTCTGCAATACGCTTGTCGACAGAATCGTCAGCGGCCGCCCCGCGCCCGACGACAAATTCATCTCCGACGCCTCGCTTCTCGCCGACCCTCTTACGGTCGTGGGCGAGCCGTACATGTTCTGGGCGGTGGAGTCGCCGCGCGATTTCTCCGCGGAGCTCCCGCTCGACAAGTGCGGGCTGAACATAATTTTTACGCCCGACATCGCCCCCTACCGCGCGCGCAAGGTCGTTCTGCTGAACGCCCCGCACACGCTGATGGCGGCGATAGGGCTGCTATCGGGCGTCGGGACGGTGCGCGAAGCGGTGCAGTCGCCGCGCATTTCGGCGTATCTGCAAAAGCTCGTGTTCGGCGAGCTGATAGAAACTCTCGACCTTCCGCGCGCCGAGCTTGAAACTTTCGCGCGCGACGTTCTCGAACGCTTCGCGAACCCGTATCTCGAGCACAAGCTTTCGTCGATCGCCTCGAACGCGGGGGCGAAGTGCGGCGTGCGCGTCGCCCCGCCGTGCGCGGAATATCTGGCGCGCAAGGGCGCGCTGCCGAGAGCCGCGGTGTTCGGTCTCGCGGCGAACGCGGCGATGATTTTCAAAAACAGAGCGCTTTTGCCAAACTCGCCCGAAGCGGCGGCGCTTGAAAAAATTTCCGATTTGCGCGAATTCGCGAAAGCCCTCGCCTCGGCAAAATTCTTCGCGGGAACCCTCGCGGGGAACGCCGATTTCGCCGAGGCTATCGCGCGTCAGGCGGAAGCGATTGAAGCGCAAGGCGCGGCAAAGGCGATGGAGGAAATTCTCGATGAAAAAACTGCTTAAAATTTCGCCCGCCGACAACGTCGCGGTCGCGCTTTCTGAAATCTCGAAGAGCGAGGGCGCGGAGCTTTGCGGTGAAACCGTCGCCGTTCTGGACGACATTCCGTTCGGCCATAAAGTGGCTCTGCGCGACATACCCGCGGGCGCGGACGTCGTCAAATACGGGCACCGCATCGGGCGCGCGGCTTGCGCCATTTCGCGCGGGGCGCTCGTCGGAGTTTCAAATTTGAAAACCGCTCTGGGCGATCTGGAAAAATACGAATACGCGCCGAATCTGCCGCCGGAAAAATTTTCACCCCCGCCCACATTCCAAGGCTTCTTGCGCGAAAACGGCGAGGTCGGCATACGCAACGAGCTTTGGATTGTCCCGCTCGTCTCGTGCGTAAACTGCGTCGCCGCCGAGATCGCCGAGCGTTTCAGAAAGAGCGAATTTGCGCACTGCACAGGCGGCGTGTTCGCGCTCTCGCACCCCTACGGCTGCTCGCAGCTCGGCTGCGACCACGCCAACACGCGCAAAATTCTCGCCGACCTTTGCATGCACCCGAACGCGGGCGGAGTGCTCGTGCTCGGGCTCGGCTGCGAGAACAACAAGATGTCGGACTTCAGGGAAATCCTCGCGGGCGCGAACCCGCGCAGAGTTCGGTTTCTCGAGGCGCAGTCCGAGCGCGACGAGATCGGCGCGGCGCTCGAAATTCTGAAGGAAATCGCGCTTGAGATGAAGAACGACGCCCGCACGCCGCAGCCGTTTTCCAAGCTTCGCTTCGGGCTCAAGTGCGGGGGCTCGGACGCGTTTTCGGGAATAACCGCGAACGCGCTGATCGGCAGATTTTCCGACATGGCGGTCGAGCGCGGCGCATCGTGCGCGCTGTGCGAAGTGCCCGAAATGTTCGGCGCCGAAACGCTCCTTATGAACCGCGCAAAGGACGAGGCTGTGTTCGGAAAAATCGTGCGCCTGATAAATTCGTTCAAGGAATATTTTATTTCAAACAAAATGCCCGTTTACGAAAACCCGTCGCCGGGAAACAAGGCGGGCGGAATTTCCACGCTCGAGGAGAAGTCGCTCGGGTGCGTTCAAAAGGGCGGGACGTCGCGCGTGAACGACGTTCTCGAATACGGCGAACGCGTGCGCGCGGGCGGGCTTTCGCTCTTGGAGTCCCCCGGCAACGACCCCGTCGCGGCGACGGCTCTCGCGGCGTCGGGCTGCCACATGGTTTTGTTCAGCACAGGCAGGGGGACGCCGTTTTCGACAATCGTCCCGACGCTCAAGATTTCGTCTAATACCCCGCTTTTCCAAAAAAAGGCGGGCTGGATAGACTTCAACGCCGGCGCGATTTTGGACGGCGAATCCATCGACGCCCTCGCGGAGTCGTTTTTCGCCAAAGTTCTCGCGACCGCCTCCGGAGAGCCCACCAAAGCCGAAGAAAACGGCTACCGCGAAATCTCCATCTTCAAAACCGGCGTCACGCTGTAGTCGCTTCTCGAGGAATAAATTACAATTTTGTAATTTAATGGTATGAGATAAGAATGTATTGTTTATTATATTTTTAATGATCTTTTAGTTGCTTGATAATTCCTTAATTGTAAGAGGTAGACATTTATTATCTATTATATTGCAAGAAACATTAAAATTTTTTCAATTTTTCTTGTCAATACAGTTAGTTATGCCTATGGAGTTCCATATATGGTAACGTTGATTTGTATAATGGTATATGGGATAAGTTGTGCATGAAAAATGAACGGAAAAAAATATTGATAGGTAATACATTTCCTCTTCCTCTTGTAAGAAGGGCTGTAAGAATTGCTCCTTATTCGTTAAATGATTTAAAGATGGAATTGAAAGACGCGGACGTTTTTTCATTCTGGGGGCATGTTGATACGAAGGTTATTGTAGAAGGCATGTTGAATATAAAATTGGACGATAAAAGCATTCGAAAACCATTATGTCTTTCGAAAAATAATTTACCAATGTTGGATGGTGTGGAGTTTGATAAATGCTTTGTTATTTCGCCAAACTATAGAAACGGATTTCGACCGGCATTAAATAAAACTGTTTCCGTGGATGATATATTGTCATGGGATGGGTTGTGTATTTCATGGGAGTAATTTCTATCATTTTTGAAACAATTGATGAAAATAAAAGAATAGGATGTATATTATGAAAAAATCTTATTTGTTGACAATATCAATAGGTCCCGTGCAGGATTTTATATCGGCATCCAAAACATCCAATGATTTATGGAGCTCTTCTTTTTTGCTAAGCTATTTGATGGGATATATTATAAAAAATGTAAAAGAAAATAATTGTAAAATTATATTTCCAGCAACATCGGCTGATAGCGAACATAATATAGCGGAATCAGGCGTACACAATATATTAGAATTGTTCAATGATGCTCTGGATTTACCCGATGAACAGTGTTTTGTGCCAAGTTTACCTAATAAAATTTTAATAAGGGCTGAAGATGTAGATATAAGAAATTTTGCTAATGGCATTTCCGATAAGCTTCGCGTCTTAGTACGGGAAATAGGCGATTCGGTTGTGAAAGAATTTCCCGATGCGATAAATAATAAATTATTTTTTCAACAATTGGAAACTTTTCCGGAGATATATTGGTGTGCGGTGGATTATCCTTGTGACGACAATATATCGACGGCGTATGCATTGTTAAATAAAAAAATGGCGGCCGTAAAAAATTTACGTTTGTTTAATGGAAAATCGTTTAATTCCGCGGATAGCATTTCAAAATTCAACGAGAAAGATGTATTAACCGGAAAGGAGGAAAATGTAATCAAAGATGCCGGAAAATTTCATGGCGATGTTTCTATCTCTAATGAGGCTATGGGCGCTATATCGTTGTTGAAGCGCGTTTGGCACAATACTTATCTTATTCCTAAATATGCGAGAGATGAGGAATCTAAACGCAAAATGAAAGAATATTTTAAGATAAAAGATGTTCAAGAAATAGCTAAGAGCAAATGGAATAAAGAATATGGTAGCGGGTATTATGCAATAATCGCATTCGATGGAGATAAGATTGGCAAATGGGTTTCGGGTGAAAATGTTAAAGAAAGCAATCCAGGATTTAAGGTTACAGAACAATATTTAAACAAGTTATCTGAAAAATTAGGTGAATTTGCGGGGGAAGTTCCACCTATAATAAAACGCCACAATGGAGGGCTTGTTTATGCGGGAGGAGATGATGTTTTGGCGTTATTGCCCGTTTCGGAAGCTGTGGAATGCGCGGTGGAATTGCACAATAAATTCGCCGAAAAAAACATGGAAGGCAAGTCGTTTGAGGCGTCTTGCGGTATCGCTTTTGGGCATACTAAAACATCGATGTCGGATATAATAAAAGAGGCGCAGTTCGCCGAAAAGACGGCGAAATTAAAATATGAACGCAATTCTATGGCTATTGTGGTGCTCAAGCGTTCGGGTGAGATCTTAAATTTTGGAATGAAATTTGGCGATTCCGCCAAGAATATTTTTGAATTTTTTAACGACATGAAAGGAAAAGGCGTATCGCATAAATTTCTTTATGATTTTATAAAGGTCTTGGAACTGTACCTCGATAATTATTCGGATAAAATAGATGATATTGTCGAAATAATAAATGCGGAGTTTAAATATTGTATAAAGTCGCGCGAAATAAAAAAACAAGAGATTAAGATTATTATCAAGAGTTTTGAGAGTATGTCGCAAAAAATATATGATTTGATTTTGAAAGACGATCCAAAAAAAGATCTATCCAAATTGAAGTCGCATGCAAATGGTACCTCAAAAAAGGATCCATATATAGAGTATTTAATAGGGTTATTTCAGGTGGCGGCATGGTTGAAGGCGCCGAACGAATAAATTAGAAGCGGGTAATAAAAGCTATGAAATTAATAAATCTTGAACCTGTCGATGTTCTCTTTTTTAAGGATTCTCGTCCTATGGCCGGCGCTTTTCATGGGCATGGCGACAATATTCCTTTCCCGCATACTTTTAACGGCGCGTTGCGTACCGCATTGCACGACACTTTAGGTGATAAAATTAAAAATTCATTTTTCTCCGCGGGGCCTTTTTTAAAAAAAGACAATATTTATTATTTTGTCACTCCAAGAGATTTGCTTTTGAATGGGGATGAGAATCATTCGATTCTAAAGCTTGCGCCCGTAAAGGAAGGAATATGTTCTTCCAGTCTGCCTGATGGATTGTGTGAATTGGAAGCTAACGGCATTAAGGAAACGAAGGAGAAAATCCCTCCATATATTTCAAAAGAGTATTTTGAGCGTTACTTAAAATCGGACGGATTGAATTTGGATAAAAATCATTTTCTTAATAATTCTGATATGTTTAAACAGGAGTATCAGATCGGCATAAAGATTGATCCAAGAACAAATACAACTGAGGCGAAAAATTTTTATAATAAAACTAATATGCGTCTGGAGCATGGGGTCCAAATGGCAGGACTTATTCGGGACATAGACGAATTCCCGTCTGAAACATATATCAAATTTGGGGGCGAGGCGCGCATGGTAAAAATGACTGCTTCGCCCATGGAAAATTCCATATTGCCCAAGGGGGGTGTTATTGAAAAAGAGCGTGTGAAGTTTGTATTGCTTACACCTGCTATTTATGGACCGATAAACGAGCATCTTGGCGGGTGGCGGCCGCATTGGATTGATACTAACAACAATGTTAAATTGTTGGATGGCCCCGGGAAGGAAAAGGTTAAACGTTTAAAGAAGCGCGGGATATTTGTGCAGGAAGGTCGCCCTATAAACGCCAAGCTTGTGGCCGCAAGAGTAGATAAACCCGTAATTATTACGGGATATGCCAGCGGCGGGAGTGTTGGCGATTTAAAGGGTGTTAAGGTTGCGATGTTGGGCGTGCCCGCAGGAAGCGTTTATTATTTTGAGGCGGATACTCCTGACGATGCCAAGCGGCTTGCTAATGTATTAAATTGGTATGGCGCTGATGAAAATTCAAACGAAATAGTTAATACAAGAACGATGTTTTTGGGGGAAAAGGGCTTTGGCGTTGGAGTATGTGCACCGTGGGAATACACAAAATAATTTAACAATCAAAGGAAGGAATAATATGGAAATAAAGAATATGTACTTTTTTAATGAAACGCCCTTGCATGTTGGGGCTGGTAATGACGTTGGGGTTATCGATAATCCAGTTCAACGCGACAGGACAACGGATTGTCCGATTATTCCGGGTAGTTCGATAAAAGGGGTTATGCGAAATGAATTTTCGTCGCATGATTTTATAAGTTGGTTTGGAGACCCTTCAAATTCCGGGAAATTATCGTTTTCCGAAGCCTCATTGTTATTGTTCCCTTTGCGGAGTTGGGGAAACGGATATGCCATGGCGACATCGCCATTTCTGTTAAAAAAGTTTTTTATGCGCATAAAGCAGAATATTGAACTTCCTGTCCTTAAAACGGGCGAATGTATTGCGAGCGAAAAAATCATAATTAAAGACAAGCGCATAATTTTAGAGGAGTATTCCTTTGAACACAAATCGGAGAATAATGAAATTCTAAACGCTATTGTTGAAATTTTAATTTCGTCTATTCCGAGCAATCTTATATTGGATGATTTAAAAAATCATATTGTTATTCTTTCTGATGAAGACATGTTTTATTTCGCCAAAAACGCGTGTCCGATTCAGCAACATGTTAGGATTGGGGAAAACGGGGTTGCGGAAAATGGAGCATTGTTTAATATAGAAGTTGTGCCTGCATATACTCTATTTTGTGGCATTGTCGCCGGGGATGAATCGGGCGTTTCCGATTTTGCCGAGAAGTTCGCGCCGCCCCGAATAATGCAATTAGGAGGCAACGCCACCACAGGTCTTGGTCTTGCAAGCGTGACAATCGAAAAATAAATAGGATTCACTCATGGAAAACTTAAATAGAATTCGCGCAAAAAACGCATTTGAAGCCGCAAAGGACAAACGCATAGCGAATGTTAATGGCGGTGAACTTGTGAAAAAAATTCCGCCGCTGGTAATAAATAATGGGCTTATCGCAGTACTTGCGTATGCAAAGGGCAAGAATAACGACGCATGGGAATCGATTATAGCTGCGATGTCTGCGCACTTACAAGCTATGGGTATAATGCCACAAGAAAAAAAAGATCTGTTGCAGTTCTTATTGGAATCAGATAGTCGCAAGCTTATTAGAGCAACGGATGAAATCCTGTTGTGGTTTGCGTTTTTTAGGCGATTTGCGACTAAATCCGAACAGAAATAATTATGGAAAATATTAATAAAAATGACCAAGCCACTAAAGGCGCCTATCAAAAGGATGTTAACGACCTTATAAAGAGTGGATTGTCAAATTCAAATGTATCCTTGCGTTTCGATAAATTTAGTAGATATGTTCGAAATGAATGTCAAGCGCGTCCCGATGTAAAGCCTTTTAACCCCGATAATTTTATTGAGTTGATACGCGATTTCTCAAATAATAATTTTTTTGTTTTATGCGCTGAATTAAAATCAAATATGGCCATAAATTTGGCCACTAATTTTGAGAATAACGGAATTTCTATAGACAGGATTTTGGGGTGCCCAATTATACCCGGCAGCGCGATTAAAGGGGTTTGCTCGCACGCGTCCGATAAAGGGGAGCTTTATAATGACGTTTTTGGCGTGAATGGAGCGGATTCGGAATCAGAGGGGAAAGTGAATTTTTATGATGCTTATATGGTGCAGGGCGAATGCGATATAGATATTTTGGCTCCGCATAAAAACAATAAAGTTATTCCCATAAATTTTCCTGTCGTAAAGAAGGGGTCGAGATTTTTATTTATCGCATCCTTAAATTATTATGGAAAGAAAATTGAGTCCCAAGAAAAACGCGAAAAAATTCTTCAACACGCGAAAAACTGCATGTTGTCGGCGTTTAAAAACGGCATAGGGGCGAAGGTGTCATCAGGCTATGGATGGTTCGAATATGATGAAGCATGGACTGATGCGCTAATTTCGAAGATAAAAGAGAAAGCCGCTATAAAGGCTCGAAAGCTAGAAGAGGAAGCCGCAGAAAAGGCGCGGGAGATTGAAAGGCAGCGTCGCCGCGCCAATATGTCTGAGGCCGACATATATAAAGAAGATGTTCTCGCCTTTGACGATCCGACATTCGCCGATCAGGTAAAAGACATAGAAAATTTGCCCGAATACAAGCAGCGTGTGTTATGTGAACTATTTAATAACGAAAAGAAGGATAAGTTGAAAAATTGGAAGAAGAAAAAGCCTAATATATACGAAAAAATTGCCGCGGTGGCGCAAAAATTACAAATACAAATATAACATGAGAGAGATATTAAATTACAACATATCTAGTACCACTCCAATTTTTATATATGGAGCGAATAAACAAAGTCCGGAGATGCGGGTTCCGTCTATACGCGGGATGATCCGCTGGTGGTTCGACGCATTGGGGAAATCTCAAAAAGCCGATGACATTCTCGGTTGCGCGGACGGAAATGCGCCTAAGGCTTCTAAGGTTATATTAAGAATCAAAGGTAATTTAGAGGAGTACTCGAGCCCTAAATTGCCACATAAGGGTAGTGCGTTGACGCCGGCGTTTAAATCGGGAGGCGTATTCACTTTGGAGGTAAAGGAACGTTTTAAAATGCCGGATGAAGACTGGAATTTGCTTAAGCGGGTAATAGAGACATGGCTTATGCTTGGCGGGCTTGGGGGGCGTTCCACGCGCGCCGCGGGCAGTGTTTACAATTGCGGCAAGGAATTTAATTCGCCGGAAGAATGGCTGGGGCATGCCAGGGAACTTATATCAGGTTCAAGCAATATTGAAGTGTATATGACTATCCCCGACGAACAAACGAATGGCGAGGCGTTGCGCAGAGTAATTTCCAATACCGTAGAAGATCCCAAGTTCTATTCTTTGGGGGCTATCAGACCCAAAAGAATAACTTCTCCAATAAAATTTAAGATAGTGAAAATAAAAGATAAATATGCGCTTGCCGTAATATATGATAAACGCGGGAGCGCCAAAGAAAATTTGTTGCAGAAGGCGATTGATGCATTAAAAAGCAGAGGGAAACCTCTTGCGAGATATTTGGAGGACGCAATAAAAAAATAAGGATGTTAATATGAAAACACTGATAACAATATCGAGCGAACAAGTTTGGCCCCAAATTATTCCCGTCTATCAAATACGGCCCGATAGGGTTATTATTTTGCATACGGGCAATAAATATAAAAGCGAGGCTCCGGCTCAGAGATTAAAAGAGTTTTTCGCGTTAAAGGGTTTGGTTCCCGTCGAGAATATAAAACTTCATCTTATCGCGGAGAACGAATATCCGAACGTATTGGACGCGTATAAGGACGATGAAGAAGTTATTGTCAATCTTACCGGCGGCAAAAAGATAATGACGATTATGTTGTCGAAATGGGTGGTTAACAACAATAAGAAAGCGTTCTATTTTGATGATTCGTCGAAAATATATTGGGTTAGTCTTGCGGACTCTAAAGTTGAGAGCGAGGCCGTTTCTAAAGATGTTATATCGGAGTTAAACAATATAGATCCGATTGAGATTGCGGAATTATACTTGGGCAAGGAGGGTATTTCAGACAGGGGCCGGGCATATAAAAATTATAATGAATGTTTGGAATATTTGCGCAGAAAGAATGGCGATGGGAAAAATCTTGTTGAAACCAAATATGGCGAGGCCTTGGAGCGGGAAATTATTTACTTATTATTGGAAGAGGGTATAAAATTTAGGCATAGCGTAATATTAAAACCTCGGAGAATTGGAAATCTTTCCGATGCAGAGATTGATGTGCTCGTAAATTATAACGCGACGCTAATTCTTATAGAGTGTAAGCTTTGCAGAAATAGAAATTTGTACGCGTCTATGGAATCGCGCATAAAAAACGTTTACGATGGCAAAGAGCCGAGAAATAAAGAAGCATTTGGCAGTTTAATTCAAACTATAACAAAATATATTTCCGAAAATAAATTCATGCAATATAAAGCCGATTTGGTTTCGATTAGAAAGATCGCGGGATTGACGGGGAAAGTCTTCTGGATCACTACAAACGACGACAGAGATGATAGTCTTGTCGCATTTTGCGAGGATAATAATATTAAGCATGCGACTGTATCGCTAAGTACCAATGGTTATATTGAAAAAAAAGACGGCAAAAATATCATAAAAACGATAAAAGATATAAATGGCATTGATTAGCGTAACGGAGGCGGGTGTATCTATATGCGCTTCCGGGGATGGGTATTCGCTAAAAAAGGACGGTTGTACTTTTGCGCATATTCCGTCGGGTATGATCGACCAAATGGTGGTTGGTCCCGATGTGGATATATCGCGAAAGGCGATGGAAAAAATGATGGATATCGGCGTTCCATTGGCGTTTATCGATTCATTTGGCAGATTGAGAACGCGGTTGACGCCCGTTTGGAAACATAATGCATTGCCGCGTATAGGGCAGTCTTTGTCGTGGGATAATGAATCTATTCGTCTTTTGTTGGCTAAACGTTTTGTGGCGGCAAAGCTTATAAATAGCGTGCATATATTAAAATCCTACGCTAAAAATTATTCGTATCCTGTAATTAAATTATCGCGCGATAAAATAGTTAAGAATATTGAGGCCATAGCGCGCGCGTCTTCGTTGAATGAAGTTTTGGGCATAGAAGGAATTTCGGCTAAAATATATTGGGAGGCGTTTGGTTCTTTATTAAAATGTGATTTTTGCCGTTGGGAAGGCAGGAACAGGCGCCCGCCGAGAGACCCGATAAACGCGGCGTTGTCATATTCGTATGCCATAATTACATCATTGGTGATCGGATACTTGGAATTGTCCGGATTGGATCCATACATAGGATATTTGCATTCAGTTGATGCCGGCAAGCCTTCCTTGGCGTTGGATATGGTGGAACCTTTTCGCGCGATATATGTTGATAAGATTGTGCTAAAATTGTTTAACCGCAAACAATTTAATGCGGCGCATTTTATAAATAATGGCGTGCATGGGGTTTTTATGAATTTAGAGGCTCGTAAATTGTTGGCGAAAGAAATATATGGTGCAATAAAATCAAGCGATGAAGACATGGATTCATATGCGCTTGAGACTCATATTTTAAGAGATATTGAATCTTTTAAGAAATTGGCGCAAGCGCGAGAACTTGAGGACTTTGTTCCATATATTGTTGGCGGCGGAGATGATATTTGTAAATGCCAAGACCTTTTATGACATTGTACATAATAAGTTATGATATTCCGTCTGGCGGGGAGGGGGATAAGCGCCGCGCTCGATTGGCTCGATATTTGAGCGGGGTTGGGTTGCGCGTGCAGATGTCGGTGTTTGAGGTTAGGCTACAGCCTGAAAGATTATTATCGATATGCAGAGATATGGAGGAAATAATAAATCCCGATACCGATTCTATAAGAATCTATAGCATATGCGCCAATTGCGAGAAAAAACACATATGTATTGGTAAGAAAGCTGTTTGCGAATATGAGAGCGCGATATTTTTCTAAATGTGGGTTACGCTTTAATGTATTTAAATAATTATAAGCATATTGCAAGTTTATCGTTCACGCGTGTCGCGAAAAAATATTGATTTATCGCATATGGGCGTATACATTACGCAAACGTAATATAAAAATACTTGTTTCATAGAGACAAGAAAATATTACTGTACGCAAAACGTACCTGCCGAAAGGCATTGACGACAACCAAGCTATTAAATGTGTCCTGACTTTTGGTCGTACGCAAAACGTACCTGCCGAAAGGCATTGACGACCTTAGGAGCATCAAACACCAAGACCCGCATCCTAGTGTACGCAAAACGTACCTGCCGAAAGGCATTGACGACTCCTCTCCTGATGAGAGAAACATTCCCCCATCATGTACGCAAAACGTACCTGCCGAAAGGCATTGACGACTATGGCATCGGTGACCTTCTTATAAGGTACACCCATGGTACGCAAAACGTACCTGCCGAAAGGCATTGACGACTCTATTTTAATCATGCCGATACTGCCAGCAACGGCCGTACGCAAAACGTACCTGCCGAAAGGCATTGACGACACTACTCCTATATTATTGTGCTTATGTGAACCTCGGTACGCAAAACGTACCTGCCGAAAGGCATTGACGACAACCTTGATGGACCCAATTCCAGCCGCTACCGCTGTACGCAAAACGTACCTGCCGAAAGGCATTGACGACTTTCCGCAGCGTCTACCATTCCGCCATCCGAGCTAAGTACGCAAAACGTACCTGCCGAAAGGCATTGACGACATGAACGGGGAGGTCTATATCAATACTCATTGTTGTACGCAAAACGTACCCGCTGAAAGGCGTTGGCGATTTCTTCGCGTGCGTGTAGGGATCATACATGCGCAATCGATATTCGTGCTCTTTCGCCGCGTTTTCTTACGTCCTTATTTCGGGGATATATAGTAATATATTATATGTTTATATATCAAGAGAGCGCCGCCGAGGCGGCGCTCTCTTTTTGCGCGAAAAATTCTGGAGGGCCAAAATGTTTGGGTTGACAACGATTAACGCTGAATTAAATTCGGCTCATCATGACCCGATTAAACAAAACACAAGCTCCTTCTAAAGTAACCTTGGTGGCGGTTATTGGCATGAGTCCCGCCGTTCTAACGGAAACCATTTGGGCGCTCGCCCACAAAGAAGAAAATCCCGAAATCGTGGACGAAATTATAATCTTTACCACGACCAAGGGCAAAGAGCTTTTGGACGAAATGAATAAGGCTAAAGTCTTTGATAGTCTTTATGCCGATCTCTCAAAATTGTCGGCAAAAGAAAAGTATTCCATAAAGGGCAAAATAAAAATTGAAATCCTAAAATCCGCGCAAGGCAACCCTCTTGACGACATCAGATCCGCGGAGGACAACCAGGCGATTTGCGAAACTATGCTCGGCACGCTTAGGGCGCATATAAAAGAAAATCCAAAAAAGAAAATTGTCGCGTCCGTCGCGGGCGGCAGAAGAAGCATGAGCGTAATTATGTATTCCGTATTATCGATTGTCGGGCGCTCGATTGATTCCATTTGCCATATTTTGACGAATCCCGACATCCAGTTGCGCGATTTCTATTATCCGGGTTGCAAGATTAAATCCGGCGCGGTCGCCAAAAAGGCGAAAAATATAAAATTGGAGCTTGCCGAAATTCCCTTCGTGCCGTTGAGATTTTTAATGTCCCCCACGCAAGAAAAGATGGGCTATATCGATTTGATAAACAGCCTTTCGTCAAAGCTTTTAATAGAAAATATGAAGGTCGAGTTGAATTGCAAAGCACACACGCTCACCGTTAAATGCGAATCGCGTAAATATGAATGTAGATTAAACGTTAAATATTTAATTATCTTATATGTTTATTTGTATAGATTAAAAACCGGAAAAACAACATGCGGAAATCCGCCAAAACTTAGTTATGGGATCGACTTAAAGAATTATAATAAGGATAATGAGATTGAAGCGCTCTTTAATTTGGCGTATAACAAAATTAGTCCATATTTTTGCGATGATGATTTTTGTGATGAAAAATATATTGCGGGGACTTGTTTCGGGGACCTTCGGGAGAAATTAAAGGAGAAAAAATGGCCAAAGGATGTCGTGTCTGCTTTGCTCTCGGAGAATAATAATAATGCGTCGAATTCTGGCAAACCCGTTGAATGTTTTGCGTCAAAAGGATTTCTTCCCCAGAACATCACAATATTGACCCCTCCCTCCGATTAAGAGGGGGGAGAGGCGCTTTTTATTGGACCTCAAATGAGAAGGCGTTTTCTTGCGGGGAATACATGGCCTCGCCCCCTTCAAGTTGTCGGTTTCTTGTCTGATTGACGGCATTGATGTAGGACTCTCGGACGATTTTATCCGATATGTATTCCGGAGGTATTTCGGCGCCCCAGGCTTCCAATACCCTATAGCCTATCTCATCCCGCAGCTCTTGATACGCCTGTTTTGAGGCTTCCGTTTGGTTCAGCCTGACTATACGTTCGGAGTTCATATCCAATATCATTGCTCCCGCGAGTATGGGGATCGACACATGTGGTAATTTACATGTAAGGGTAAAAGCTACAGCCGAGCCCGATTCGACCATCGCTTTAAATATGATGTTGTTTCTTTGGAAAAACGCTTCCTCGCTGTCGATCTCGCCGTCGAGTTCAGCTTGCGTTATCCCATTCAATCCGTAGTTTGCACCCATAATCGACGCGGGCGCCGCAGCTACGGGGGCGTATTTCATTACGGTATTTGCGGCCAGCCGGATTTTAGGGAATGTCTTGCCCGCGTTTTGCACCGCGACGTGTTTCGGCATGGGCTGTAACGGTGAGGGCGTCTTCAATATCGGGGGGAACTGCTTTGTCGGAATCGGATATTGGGGAATATATGTTGTTTGCGCTTTTTGCATTGGCTGCCATGGGAAAGGCGCAGGCCGCGGCGACGGATTGTCCAATGTCGTTGGAACCGGAAAAGGTATTGGCCGTAGCGATGTGGTATACGGCATCGGATGTGTCTGATTCGTCGACATGGGGAAGGGGTAAGGGTGCCCGGTGGGCGGCACCATTTTAGGTATTCCGGGAATATGCGGCAACGGCTTTCGCGGATCCCATGTTGTCAATGAGGACGTGGACCCTTGATTGAGCGATACCGCGTTCCGCTTCGGATTGCCCCCACCCGAAAGCGCGATTTTAACGGTCTGCAGCGTTTTTATGATGCTATGAAGCTCCGAATATGACGAGCTCGTGGGTTTAATCTTTATGAGCTTCAATACGTCTTTGTATTTTATGCCGTTGTTTTTTATGTTTCTGAGGCATTCGGCGTTTTTACCCGCCTTCCCCATTTCCTTCGCGAATTGCTCTTCCGGGATAAGCTTTATCCCCTTGCGGGTAAGCGTCCCGTTCTTGTTGACGAACCCTTTTTCAACAAGTTCATTGTATTTGTCCTTGGGCATATGTATCTCGAAAGAGTGTTTCCCGGATCGCAGATTTTCCATGCGGAAATCAATCGCTTTTTTTGAGTTTACTTTGCCAACGTGTGACAGCGCGTCGTACATGCCCTCCCTTAAGCCCGTTACGGAGCCTTTGTATGACTTTGCCTGAATAAAGCGAATTTTCGCGCCTTTTGATGTAGGCTCTTTGCATACCAGGTCGGTGCTGGCGTTGTTGTTTTTTGTGTAGATCATATGGGGATCGCTCTTCGCGATTTCCGTTTCGAGCAGATATCCGTTAAACCCCTTTGTTTTCATTAAGCGGGTTATATCATCTACTGTGAGCTGCTGATAATTTTTGCCAGACATCCTTATGGCGGTCTCGACAATATTTGCGTTGTTCTTGTTCCACGGCAAATTCAGACTCTTCAAAATAGGGCGCAATTCGCTTTCCGTGAGCGCGCGCTTTAGCCCTCCATTGGCGTACAGGGCGTCGGCCGGCACTTCTATAGCCGCGTTCGCGAAGACGGGAATCAGTAACAATATAGCGGTGAATATTTTTTTCATGTTTTACTCCTTCTGGTTAAGTTCGTATTGTTGAGCTTGGTTAAAAATTTCTTTGTTTACGAAATCCCTCTTATTGTACTTGGGGTAGTTGGGCATCTGTTCATATGGCGCCAGCGAGATTTCTTTCGCGGCCCTGTATTGGGAGGAGGAAAGTTCGCTTACTATGCAATTATGGATTTTCGCTGCGTCCATTTTGATCGGATCCGGAATGGGTCTCTTGCAGTTGGCTACGCGCATTGTATACGGAACGCCTTTGGCTATTATATCCTCGTTGTCGTTAAAAACGCCTTTTCCGGCTTTATAGAAGTTGGTCGCCGTTTTTATGTCGTCTCGAACGCGTTCTTGTACAAATTTATCTACGAGCTTCGCATATATTTCTTCGTAACGGCGTTCATGAGTTGCGATATTCGCGCCTAATTCGTACTTCCATCTGAAGAAATCGTTTTTGCGCCTGAGGATAATTCCAAGCACTTTAGGATTATCCCTTGTGTCAGGGAAACCCCTAATCACCCGATCGATCGTTTCCTGCAACACATACGCGTCTTTGTATACTTGGACGTCGTATATCTGCTGGAGCTTCGACTCAATGTGCTCTATCGCGTAAATATATTCCTTCAGATCTTTCTCGTGGGACCATATTGGCTTTCGAGCATTCTCGTCGCTTACGCGTTGGTAAAAATTCTTAATCTCCTCGAGTTGCCTCAAGGCGTCCGCTACGCTTTGGGGATCGCTCAGAGTTATCTCGACGGCGGGGGATTCATTCTCACTCAATGCCTCGATTGAAGCACTGTCGCTAACGGACATGCATCCGGTGATACTAATTGCCGCAATAACGAACAGAATTCCGTTTTTAATAATTCTTTTCATAATGTTCCTTTCTGTTTTAATTTTTTTCATGCCCTGACGGTCGCATGATTTTCTTGCGAAGTCGAACACGCCATATATGGGATTCGTGGAGCTTTCATCTGTTTTAATTTTTTTCATGCTCCGACGGTCGCATGATTTTTTTGCGGAGTCGAACCCGCCATATATGGCGTGAGAATGAATAATGCCGAACAACGCAAATGCAAATAATCGCAATCCCAATTTTGGGATTGCGGTAGCTTTTTTAAGGTTTTAAACGCCGATCGGGATACTAAGTAATCGTCGTTATTTTTTTAACACGATATAATGCTTCGCTTGTTAATAAAAATTTTTTGCCGCGGATTATTTGAACACGCTGGTAAATAGTTCCGCGGAGCCGCGCAGGCGGAGCTTGTTTCTTTTGAGGGCGTAGGCGGGGGTGATGAGGGAGGCTAAGATGTCGCAAATGACGGCGGAGCTTGCGGAAATTTCTATGTCGGGGGCGGCGGGGTTTTTTGTTTCTTTTATTTTGAGGCGGGCAGTGGAAGGGTTTGGCGAAGTCGCGCCGAGGGCGGCGGTCGCGGAGGGGTTTTTTATTGTGTCGCGGGTTTCAAAGGAGTGGCGCGCGACGGCGTCGGGGAAAGCGATTGTTATGGTGAGCGTTTTGTCTTTGGCGGCGTCGGCGATTTTCCGCGCGACTTCGCGGGCGGTCTGTTTTAGCTCGCCGGCGCCCGCTTTGCCGACTTTCCCGCGCTTTGAAAGCTCCCAGTAGAGCTTCGCGCGCTGCTCGAAAAATTCGGCGCTCGGCGAAAGCGTCATTTCCGCGTCGGCGACCGTTTCGAGGGAAATATGCCCGCTCGCGGCGAACTCGCGCCCCGCCCGCGCAAAGGCGCGCAAAATTTTTCCGACGCGCGTGGAGCTTTTGCCAAGCTCGGTAAAGTAGGGGGATTCGCCCCTGCGAATGTCGGCGGCAAGCTCCATTCCGAGGATCTCCGCCGTCGCGCGGTATGTTTGCGAAAGCGTCTCGAACGGCCGCCCGATTCTTCCCGACGCCGCGCTTATGGCGACAAATTTTTTCCCGCGCGTGGCGGCGGCCTCGCCGTTCCGGACAAGAGGGTAGCAGCGGTCGAAAAATTTTTTCATCTGCGAGCTCATCGAGCGGAAATAGACGGGCGAGGCGCACACGAGAGCGTCGGCCTTCAAAAGAAAATCGAGCGCTTCGCCCATCGCGTCGGCGACCGCGCATTTGCCGGAAACATTGCACGCCCCGCAGCCGGAGCAGGGGCGGACGTTTTCGCCCGAAACGTCGAAGTCGAAAACCTCCGCGCCCGCGCTTTCCATCGCGCACGCGAAAATGTCGGCGAGCCTTTCGCTCACGCCGAGCTTGTTCGGATTTCCCCTGGCGAGCAGAACTTTCATCTGCCGTTCGGCTCCGCGAGAGAGAGCGTCCCCGCGGCTATTGTTTCGCGCCCGCGCCTCGCCTCGACCGAGAACATCGCGAGATTCCCGAATTTTTTTACGAGCTTCGCGTCGAGCTCGAGGGTCTCCCCCGCGCGCGCGACGCTCCTAAATTTTACGTCCGCCGATCCGAGGTAAAAAACTTTCGCCTGCGCTTCGGGCGCTTTCGCGCGGGCGTCGAGCGCGAGGAGAATCCCGCAGGTCTGGGCGAGCGATTCGGTTATCAGCACGCCCGGCATAATCGGGTTGCCCGGAAAGTGTCCGGCGAAGAACGCGCGCGACGGGTCGAGAAAAAGCCGCGCGGAAATCGACGCGCCCTCGGAGTATTCGGCGACCTCGTCGACGAACACGAACGGCGCGCGGTGCGGCAGAAAATTTTCGATGTCTTTTTTTTCGATGACCATTTTCTAAACATTATTCTTCGGCGCCGCGCCCGGGCAAGTTTTTTTGAAAAGCCGCGCGCGCACGTCGCGCGAAATTACGCGGTGCGCCGCCGCCAACATCGCCTCGGCGTCGCGGAAATCGCCGGGCGAAAGCGGCGGGTGGACCTCTATCCACACCCGCGCCTTTTCGTCGGGGAATATCGATTTCGCCGCCCTCGCCATAAAGGGGACGTCGGTGCAAATCGACATCGGCACGACCTGCGCGCCCGTCTTTTTCGAGAGCTTAAACGCGAAGCTTTTGAAGTCGCCCATTCTGCCGCTCAGCGCGCGCGTGCCCTCGGGAAAAATCACGATGCCCGCGCCGCGCCCGATGATTTCGGCGGCTTTCTCGAGCGCGTCGCCGAGCGGCGCGCCGCCGCCGACCTCGACGAAATCGTACACTTTCAGCAGGTGCCATATCGTCGGGATTTTCGCGTATTTCGATTTTACCAAAACCCCCGCGTTGCGGATAAACGAGAGCGCCCAGAACGGGTCGAAAAACGACGCGTGGTTCGAGACGAAAATTTTTCCGCCGCCCTCCGCGTGCTCGAGCCCCGCGACGGGCATTATCTCGGTGCCGCCGAAAAGCGGCATCGCGCGGACGAACACGATTCTCAAAACGACCCGCAGGCACGCCGAGATCGCGCGGCGGCGCGGCTTTTTCGGCAGAATGAAAAGCGGAAGAATCGCGAGCGCGAACAGCAGATTGAGCGCGGCGTATATGCAAAGCAAAACCGAGCCCCTGAAGCACCACCACCATCTTTTAACGCGCCCCGCAGACATTGTCTTGACAAGGCAAGCACAAGCGAAAAAAATCGGCAACACTAATCTGAAAAACTATGAAAAAACTTATAGCAATCTTGGTTTCGGCGGCGGCGGTAGCGCTCTCCGCCTTCACTGTATCGTGCCAATCCTCCGCCCGCTCGAGCGGCGTGGAAATGGCGAGAATCGGGCAGACAAAGCTCACGTTTGAAAATCTCGGCGGGACAAAGGCGCAGCTGCGCGAGGCCCTCGCGGTCGGGCTCACCGAAAGGGGCTGGACGATCGACTCGAACGGCGATCCGTTCAAGGCGCACATCGACCACCGCGGCCAGTTCGCGGTCGTCAGCGCCGACATCTCAGACAACAAAATCGTCTTCGAGACCGCGGGCTCGAAAATCGGCGACGAAGCTTACGTTCCGATAAACTACGTCAACGCGGCCATGAAGAACGTCCGCAAAAATCTCGCGGGAATAAAGGCGCGCTAATTCGGCTTTGCTGTCAATCTCCCGCCCGCTCGTTCGGGCGGGATTTTTTGTCGGCGGATTTTTTCGCCGATTTTTTATACGCGATGTTCGCCAAGACGTGGAACGCCGCGAGCACCGCCGCGAGAGCAGCAAACGCCGCGTATTTTTCCGCCCCGCCATGCGCCGCCGACGCTCCCAAAAAATTCATCGCCCCCGCGATCGCGCCCTGAACGGCGATGTTCACCGCCATGTAGAGCCAAAAGCCCGTCCGCGCCGCCCCGAGCGAAACGTTCTGCGCCCAATACGGAATTCCCGGAACGGCGCGGACGAAAAAGTTTATGTTAAACATCGTTCTACCGTTTGGGGCGTCGGGGATTTTAAATTTTTCCCGAAGGGAGAGCGCGAATTTTTTCGGCACCGCGAACCGCCCGAGGCAAAAGCCGAGCGCGCCGCTTGCCGCAAGACCCGCCGCGCAGAGCCCCCAGCCTTTCGCGAAGCCGAACGCCGCGCCCGATGCGAGATAGCACAGCGACAGCGGCAGCCCGAACGCGCAGCCCGCCGACATCGCCAGCAGAAATTCGGCTTCGCCGTTTTCGCGCGCTTTCGCGGCCTGCTCAATCGACGAAAAAATTTCGCTCCAGCCGAAAAAATATTCGACCGCCGCGATCAGCGCGGCGAGCGCCAAAATTTTAAAAATGGCTTTTCCCATTTGCGCCCGACAATCTACCGCGCGCGCCCGCGCCGCCGCAAGGCATATCGAAAAAAATTTTGTTGAGGCCGCGGCGAATCGGCGCGAAGATTTTTCCCATGGCGGCAAAGACAAACGTTGCGAGGATCCTCGAGAGCGTCGGGGCGAAGTTCGATTTTCACACTTACGAGTGCGGCGGCGCGATTTCGGGCGTCGAGGTCGCGCGGGCGATAGGCGCGGACGAGCGGCGCGTGTTCAAGACGCTCGTAGTCTCGGGCGCGTCGGGAAAATTTTTCGTGTTCGTAGTGCCGGTCGCGCGCGAGCTCGACCTGAAAAAGGCGGCTGCGGCGGTCGGCGAAAAATCGGTTTCGATGATAAGGCAAAAGGAGCTCTTGCCGACGACGGGATACGTCCACGGCGGCTGCTCTCCCGTCGGAATGAAAAAATTTTTCCGCACGACGCTCGACTTGTCGGCGGGCGAATTCGAGCGCGTAATTTTTAGCGCGGGAAAAATCGGCGCGCAGGTGGAGATATCGCTCGCCGAGCTTTCAAAGGCGATAAAGTTTTCCCTCGCCGACCTGACTGCGGACGGCGGCCGCTAAACGCACGCGGTAAGCCCGCCGTCGACGACGATCGTCTGCCCCGTTATGTAGGACGCCGCGCCGGAGGCTAGAAACGCCGCAACTTCCGCGATTTCCTTGGGGCTCCCGAAGCGTCCGAGCGCAATTTTTTCGGCGTGCTCGCGCCTGATCCGCGCGGGAATTTTCGCGGTCATGTCGGTCTCGACAAAGCCCGGGGCGATCGCGTTTACCCTTATCGATTTCGCGCCCAGCTCCGCCGCCGCTGCGCGCGCGAACGCGCAGAGCGCGCCCTTGCTCGCCGCGTAGTTCGTCTGCCCCGCAACGCCCGCGAGTGCCGAAACCGAAGATATGAAAATTATCGAGCCAGAGCGCTCGCCGTACATTTTTTTCGCCGCGAGCTTTGTCCACTCGAACGCGCCGAACAGGTTTGCCTCGAGCACCGAGGAAAAATCCGCGCTCGGCATAAGGGGCAGGTAGCAGTCTTTCGTGATGCCCGCGTTGTTTACGAGAATGTCGATTTTCCCCGCCTCGGCGAAAATCGCGTCGAACGTTTCGGAGATTTGCGCGCGGTCGGTCTGGTCGCATTTGAACGCGCGCGCGCCGGTTTTGGCGGCGAGCGCTTCGGCGTCCTCGGCGCGGCTTTTGTAGGTGAAGAACACCCTCGCCCCGAGGGACGAAAATTTTTCGACGATCGCCGCGCCGATTCCGCGCGAGCCTCCCGTTATTATGGCGGTTTTTCCGTTCATTTTAAAAGCGCGTATCTCTCCGCGATTTCCGCGGGCGCCTCGCGCAGCGGCGCGAGCGTTTTAGGGTCGACGAGCACGCAAACGCACTCGCAGAACGCGTGGGAGGTTTTTGTTTTTTCGTCGATAAGTTCGTGCGTGAACTCGAGCTTTCCGCAATAGGGCTCGGCGATTTTGTGTCGCGTAATCAGCGCGAGCGGCGAGCGCTTTCGGACGGGGTTTTCGTACACGCACCTGTTTTCCCGCACCGCGACCGCCGCGCCGAGCTGCGCCATTTGCTCGAACGGCATAATCTCGTCCATAATTTTTATTCTGCCGCGCTCGAACCATTCAAAGTATGCGCAGTTGTTGACGACCCCCATCGGGTCGAAGTCGCGGAAGTCGGGGACGATTTCAATCTTTCTTGTTATGCGGCGCGGCACGCGTCAGTCCTCCATTGGGCGCGAGAGGCTTTTCGCCACGACCGCGGGGCGCGAGAGCGTGAAAACGTCCGCTTCGCCGCCGGGCGCTTTCGAGAACGCGAAGCCCGCCGCCGCGTATTCTTCGCAAAAAAGCGCGAGCGCGAGGAACGCGTTTAGCGCCGGACTTTTCGCGGCAAAAACGACTTCGCCGGCGCGCGTTTGCCCGTCGAAAATGGCGTCGCCCGCGGAGAGGCTCTCCGCGCTCTTTAGCCCGACGAGCTTTTTCGCCGCGCCACTTTTCCTCTTCGCGAAAATCGCCTCCGAGCCGATGAACGACTCTTTTTCAAAATCCGCCATCCATTGCAGGCCGAGCTCTATCGGGCAGCCGACGCGCGCGCCCTCTTCGTAGATGTCGAAAAAGTTGCCCTCGAGCCGCGCGGTTTTGTGCGCATCGAACCCGCACACCGTTCCGCCGACTTTCGCGAGCGAGGCGAGCAGCGCGTCCGCGAGGCGCTCCGCCGCGGCGTTCGGGGCGAGGAACTGGTAGCCGTATTCGCCGGTTCTGCCCGCGCGCAGCAGATACACGCCGCTTCCCTCGAAGTCGTATTTTTCAGCCGACATAAACGGCAGGTTTAAAATGTCGCCCCCGAAAATGTCGCGCGCGACTTTCCACGCTTCCGGGCCGTCGACCGACAGCAGGACGAATTTTTCGGCGATGTCCTCCGCGCCGTCGCAGCCCGCGGCGAGGGCGTCGCACGCTCCCGCGCGCGCCTCCTCGGCGACGACGACAAGCCTGTCGTCGATGTCCGCCACAAGCGTTTCCGCCGCGACTCTTCCGCCGCCGTCCGCGAGGAACGTGTCGGCGATTTTCCCGTAGCGGAGCTTGAGAATGTCGGCGGCGAGAACCGAGTCGAGAAAGTCGAGGCCCGCGTCCTCGGGGAATGAGAATTTTCTCGCGAAAGAGATGTCGCAAAGAACCGCGCTCTCGCGCAGAGCAAGGCTTTCTTTCGCGGCGTCGCCAAAGCTTGCCACGCACTCGGCGCCCGCGATCTCGGCGAACTTCGCGCCCATCGCCGCCCACTTTTGGCGCAAAATCATTTGGCGCATTGTTCGCCCCTCCTTTCGGCGATGTAGTCGGCGAGCGTGTTCAGCGAGCGCAGGGTCTCGACGCCGTTTTCGGGCATCTTGACTCCGAAATTTTTCTCCACGCAAAGGACGATTTCAAGAATGTCGAGCGAGTCCAGCCCGAGCCCCGAGCCGACGAGCGACACGTCGTCGGACAGGTCGCTTGGGAGCAGGCGCAGGTCGAGGCTTTCGGCGAGCTTTTCCTTTAGCTCGCGGCACAGTTCCTTGCGCCGCGCGAGTTTTGTTTTGTTTATGGGCATTGCTCTAATAAATATAATTGTCAAAAGCGAATCGGCGCGCAACAATGGCGCGAATTATCGGAATATTGGAGAAATCGACCCCCGTTTTCAAGCGCAAATGAACACTGTCAAAATCTGCGCGGTGATCCCGACTTACAACCACCGCGAAAAGCTCGGCGCGATAATCGGCGCGCTCCCCGAAGGCGTGCCCGCGATCGTCGTCGACGACGGCTCCGAGCCGCCGATTTCGCTTGGCGATATCCCCGCGCGTCTTTTGCGGCTTGAAAAAAATTCGGGCAAGGCGGCGGCTTTAAAGTTCGCCTTCGCCGAGGCCATGCGCGCGGGCTTTACGCACGCGATCGCGCTCGACGCCGACGGCCAGCACCCCGCGCAGCTCGCCGAAAAATTCGTTCGCGCCGCGCGCGAAAACCCGCGCGGCATAATCGCGGGCGTGCGCAATTTCGCCGGCTCCGCCGCGCCGCGCGCGCGCAGGTTCATGAACGAATTTTCAAACTTCTGGTTCCGCGCCGAGACGGGAGTCAACCTCGCCGACACGCAGTGCGGCTTCAGGTGCTATCCGCTCGGGGAAATCTCGAAACTTAAGATGGACTTCGGCGGCTTCGTGTTCGAAACCGAGCTTCTCGTCAAGGCGGCGTGGGCGGGGATAGACATCGTGCCGCTGCCGATTCCCGCGCTTTACGACGCCGATTCCGTTTCGCGGTCGCATTACCGCCCGGTCGCCGACACGCTGAAATTTTCGGCGATGAACACGAAGCTTTTTTTTGCGTCGCTGCTTTTTTCGCGCGCGCGCCTTAAAAAAATGTCGCTAAAAAAATGAAGCTCGCGGAAAGGTCGGTTTTGTTTGTCTCGGGGCGGCGCGCGGCGTTCGCGCTTGCGGGCGCGGCGTGGCTCGCGTTCGCGCTCTGGTTTGTCTCGCGCGCGGAATTTTCCGAGAACGCGCTCGACCTTCTCCCGGTCTCCGACCCCGCGGTCGAGGCGCACAAAGCCGCTTCCGAGCTTTTCGGCCAGACGAAAAAGATTTTCTTCAACGTCTCCGGGGACGGCGCCGAGGCGGCGTGTGCGGAGCTTTCAAAAAAGCTTTCTTCCGACGCAGGCATAGCTTCGGTATCGGGCGAATTTCAGCCCGACATCGCCGCGCGCGCGGTGTCGGAGGCGGCGGGATACGTCCCGTTTATTTTCTCCGAAAAAAACGAAAAAATCCTCGCCGAAAAAATTTCGGAAAAATCGCTCGAGGAGCGAATGAAAAAATTTGCGCGCGCTCTTTCTGGCTTTGGCGGGGGAGCTGCGCGCGGGGCGGCTCTCGCCGATCCCGCGGGGATTTCGGAGATATTTTTCTCCGAGCTTGCGGCTGCCTCGCCGCGCGGGTCTTTCGGCTTCGGCGGGGCGGCGGTCTCGCCCGACGGAAAGAACAGGCTCGTCGTCGCCGAGGGCGCGTTTGATTCCTCCGATTCCGCGAAAAGCGCCGCATTGGAGGAGCGTCTGGAAAAATATTCGGGCGAAGTTTTGCGCGCTTTCCCCGGCGCGAAAATCGCGCGCGCGGGCGGGTACAGGGTCGCCGCCGACAACGCCGCCGCGGCGCGCAGCGACTGCGCGTTCTGCCTTGCGTTGACGCTCGCGGCGATGGCGGTTCTGGCGTTTGCGGCGTTCAGCAGGGCGCGGTTCGCGATTCTCGCGCTTGTGCCGTCGATCTTCGGAACGTCGGCGGCGTTTGTGTTTCTCGCCTCGTTCGGGAAAGTCTCGGCGATAGCCGCGGGATTCGCGTCGATCGCGGTCGGCGTGTCGATAGACTATTGCCTGCACATTTTATACAGGCTCGGCGGCTCGAAAAAAATAGCGCCGCGCGAAGCGGGCGAGGCCGCGGCGTTTCTCTCCCGCCCGATCGCCGCAGCCGCGGGAACGACGGCGCTCGCGTTCGCGATAATCTTCGCGCTTTCCTCCGGCGGATTTTCGCAGCTTGGAATTTTCGGCGCGATAGGCGTCGCGGTTTCCGCGCTCTTGGGGGTGTTCGTTATGCCCGCGTTCGCGGCGGGCGGAAGCGGAGGGGGAGAAAAAAATCGCCGCAGGGTGTTCGACGTTCTCGCGGAAAAAATCACCCCGCTTTTGCGCCGCAAAAAAGCGTGCGCCGCCGCCGCGGTCCTGATAAGCGCCGCGCTTTTTCCGTTCATTCCGCGCGTCGGGGCGAACGGCGATTTTTCGAGCTTAAGCGCGCTCTCGCCGCGGGCGCGCGCCGACGCCGATTTGCTGCGCGGGATCTGGGGCGGCGCGGTCTCGCAGACGTATGTTCTCGCGCGCGGAAAAACCGTTGACGACGCCGCGTTCGCCTTGGCGCGCGCGGAAAAATTTCTCGAAAAAAGCGGCGTGGAATTTCGCGCGCTTTCGCCGCTAATTCCCACGGCGGAAACGAGGGCGGAAAACGCCGCGAGGTGGAAAAAATTTTGGACATCCGAAAGAGCCGCCGCGTTTAGGGCAAACCTTTTTAACGCGGCGAAGAGCGCGGGGCTAAAGCCCGCCGCGTTTGCGCGCTATAAAATTCCCGACGCGGAAAGCGGCGACATTTTTTCGGGCGAAGTTTTGCGAAAAATGTTTTCGGGAAAATTCGCCAAGAGCGGGGAGGGCGCCGCCGCCGCAATCGCGGTGGAGCTTGCCGCGAACGCCGATAAAAGCCGCTTCGCGCGGGAGCTTTCGGGCTTTTCAAAAGCTTTGAACTACATCGACCAGCGCTATCTCGGCGAACATGTCGCGGGCGCGGCGTTCGAGTGGGCGCTGAAGTTCGCGCTCGCCGCGTCGATTCTCGCGGCGGCGTATCTTTACGCGCTCGAGCGCAGCGCGAAGTTTGTGCTGTCGGTGTTCGTTCCCGTCGGGCTCGGGCTCGCGTGGGGCGTCGGCGTTATGGGCGCGCTCGGCGTCGAGATAAACATCGCGAACGCCGTGTTTTCGATTTTCGCCGTGTGCGTGGCGCAGGACTACGCGGTGTTTCTTATCCACTCGGCGCGGCGGGGCGGGGAGGGCGTCGGCGCGCTCGCGGCGGTGCTCGCTTCGGCTGCGACGACTCTCTGCGCGTTCGGCGTGCTGGCGCTCGCGAGCCACCCGATGCTAAAGTCGCTCGGCGCGGCGTCGGCGGCGTCGATTTTCTCCATTCTTTGCGCGAGCCTGCTTTGCTCGGGATTTTTCAAAAGCAAAAGTTCGGGGGGCGGCGATGGAAAATAAAAAAATCGGCTGGACGGGCAAAAGCCTCGGCGGGTATTTCGGGAATCTTTGCTTTTTCAAGCTCCTAAAAATCGGGCTTTACCCCGCGTACGCGCTGCTCGTTTTTGTGGCGGCGTATTTCCAGATTTTCCGCTCCCCGAAGTGCGCGGGCGCGCGGATTTTCCTCTCCAAAGTTTTCGGGAAAAAAATCGGCGCGCTCTCGCCTCGCCTCTACAAGCTTCTGTTCTCGTTCGGCGTGTGTTTGCTCGACAGGTCTGACTATCTCGCGGGGAACGACAGGATAAAAATTTCCGACGAGTGCGGCGGCATCTTGCGCCCGCTTTTGGAGCGCGGGGGGGTTGTCGTGCTGACGGCGCATTTCGGCGCGTGGGCGGTGTCGGCGGTCGAGCTTGAAAAGTTCGGGCGCGAAATTTTTATGCCCGGCGCCGACTCCGAGAACCCCAAGCTCCGCGAGCTTGAGCGCAAAGAGCGCGTCCGCGGAAAGACTCGCGTTTCCACGGGCGGGGCGCCCGACAACATCGCGGCGTACGGCGTCCTGAAGCGCGGCGGGATTGTCGCGATGCACGCCGACAGATACGCGGGCGGGCGTTTCGCGAAGGTCGATTTTCTCGGCTCTCCGGTGCGCGCGCCGACGGCGGCGTATTCGCTTGCGCGGGCGGCGGGCGCGCCGATCGTGCAGACCGCGTGCGTGCGCGAAAGCCTCTTTTCATACAGGCTCGTTCCGCTCGGGACAATCGACGCCTCCGCGCTTTCTCCCGAAAAGTGCGCGGAAAAATTTATGTCGAACCTCGAAAAACTCGCGCGGGAAAAGCCGTACCAATGGTTTAATTTTTACGACTTCTGGGAATAAATTGTCTTGCGCGCGCGCGGCGAAAAATTACCTTTGGAGCGATAATCTAAACGGCGCGCGGGGCGCGGGGCTTCGCCGCCAAAATTTGCCAAATATGGACAGGGAACAGCTTATATCCGACCTTAAAAATAAAATCGTCGCCGCGCTAAACCTTCAGGGGGTTTCGCCCGACGACATCGGAGCCGACGCGCCTCTTTTCGGCGACGAGGGGCTCGGGCTCGATTCCGTCGACGCCCTCGAGCTCGTCGTAATGGTCGAGCGCGAATACGGAATCGTCGTTGACGAGAGCGACAACCGCGGCGAGAATTTTTCGAGCGTCGCGGCGCTCGCAGATTACATCGAGTCGAAGAAAGGCAAATGAGCCGGTCGCCCGCAGTTGTCGCCGCGGGTTTGTTTTGCGCGGCGGGAAAGAACGCCGAAGAATCGTTTTGCGCGGCGGTGTCGGGGCGCGACGGGCTCGAAAAAGTTTTGCTTTTTGAAAGCCCGCGGCACGGCTTTAGGCTCGCGGCGCAGGCGCATCTAAAGGTGCGCGGCGGGCTTTCGCGCTGCGCGGAAATGCTCTTTCGCGCCCTCGACGAAGCGATGGCGCAGGTCGATCTTTCCGCGCTCGACCCCGAGAGAATCGCCCTTCGGCTCGGAACGAGCGTCGGGGGAATTTTCGAGACGGAAAATATGCTCTCAAAAATCCGCGCGGGCAAAGGGAGAAATCTCGCGCCGCTCTCGCGCTACGAATGTTCCGATCTCGCATTTTTGGCGGCAAAGCGCGCCGGCGCGCGGGGCGAAGTCGCCTGCTATTCCACCGCGTGCTCAAGCTCGTCGCTCGCGCTTTCAGACGCTTGCAACGCGATCGCCGAGGGCTCGTGCGACGCCGTTTTTGTTTGCGGGGTCGACGCGCTTTCGCGCATGACGCTAAACGGCTTCGGCTCGCTTTTGCTCCTCTCGGGCGGCAAGTGCGCGCCGTTCGACGCAAAGCGCGACGGCATAAACCTCGGCGAGGCGGCGGCGGTTCTCATAGTCTGCTCGGAGGGCGCGGCGAAAAAAATCGGCGCGAAGGCAAAGGCGCATGTTTCGGGCTGGGGCTGCTCGTGCGACGCCTACCACCCGACGGCTCCGCACCCGTCGGGGGAGGGCGCGGCGCGCGCGTTCGCCGAGGCGGCGCGAAAGGCGGGGCTTTCGAGCGGCGAAATTTCATGCTACAACGCGCACGGCACGGCGACGGCGGGAAACGACGTCGCGGAGGGCGCGGCTCTCATAAAATTTTTCGGAAAATCGGTCCCGCCGTTTTCGTCGCTTAAGCGGATTTTCGGGCATACGCTCGGGGCGAGCGGCGCGGTGAACGCGGCGATGTCGGTCGCGACGGTTGAAAGCGGAGTGCTCCCGAAAAATTCCGGATACGAAAATTTCGACGAAAAAATTTCGCTCGCGCCCGCCTCGGAGAGCGCGAAGCTCGGGGGGTCTTTGAATGTCTTGAGCGCGTCGCTCGGCTTTGGAGGCAACAACGGCGCGGCGGTGTTTTCGTCCGAAGCACGCCCCGCGCCGAAGGTGGAGCCTAAAAAACTTTTCGTTTACGGAATGTCGGTCTTGGGCGGCGGCGGAGTTCTCGCCGACGAAAATTTGCTTTCCGACATTCCGCCGCTAAAAAAACGCAAGCTTTCGCACCACCAAAAAATGGCGGTCGAGGCGGCGCGGACGACCGCGCGCGATGCCAATTCGCAAGAAGCGCCCGAGCGCGTTTGCGTCTGCTGGGGATCCGGTCTTGGCATGACGGAGCGCACCGCGGCGTTTGTGGAAAACCTTTTGGAAAAGAACGAGGCGGAACCGATGCCTTCGGCGTTCGCGAACTCCGTCCACAACGCGGCGGCGTCGGCGATCTCGCTTTACTGCGGGTTCAAGGGGCTAAACAGCGCGGCGACGGCGAAAGAGGTTTCTTTCGAGTGCGCCCTCGCGCAGGCGCGGCGCGAGATTTTTTCCGGCGCGTGCGATGCCGCGCTCGTGGGAGCTTCCGACGAATACAGCCCCTACGCGGCGGAGTTTCTCGATTCGCCGCATGCGCGCTATTCGCGCATAGGCGGCGCGCGCCTGTCCGACTTCGCGGCGGCGTATTTTTTGGGGCTTGAAAATTCCTGCAGTGCCGAGCCGATTGCGGAAATCCTCGCGGTGTCGGTCGGGCGCGAAAGGCGCGACTTTGACGCAGAGCTTGAGCGCCTCGCCGAGATTCTCTCCCGCGCGGGATTGGGGCTTGGCGACATCTCGCGCTGGACGTCGCTTGAGCCCGTCAACGAATACGGAAAGAGGCGGCTGGGCTACATCGGCGGAAAGCTTGGCGGGTTTTCGTTTCCGCTGGGCGAATGCGGCGCGAACTATTCGGCGTCGGCGGGAGCGATTGCGCGCTCGCGCGGCGAGGCGGGGAAAATTTGCGCGCACTACACGCGGTCGTCGGCGTCGGTCGCGGCGCTGACGGTTTTCAAAATTTTGGCGTAAAAAATGAAAGGTTCGCGAATGAAAATTGGAGTTTTTGCTTTTGCGCTCGCGCTCGCGGCGCCGCTTTTTGGAGATTGCGTCTATATCGCCATGGACACCGAAAAGAGCGTCGAGATTCTCGATTTTCCCGTGCGCGGAAAGGCGGTCTTGCTCGCCGACGACGCCGGCAACATTCGCTGGCAGACGCTCACACCTTACGGGTCGCTTACGATTTCAAACGCGCGCGGCGTGTTCCAGTTCGAGCTGTCCGGCGGCGAGTGGAAGAGCCTTTCGTCGGGCTTCGGCGCGGCGGTAAAGCGCGTCGCGCAAGAAGTGCGCAAGATAACCACGGGCGATTTTGGAAGCTCGTACGAGGTTCGCAAAAGCGGCACGCACATCGAGCTTGTCCCAAAAGACGCCGCCGCGGGGAAATTTGTTTCGATCATAAAAGTAAAGCCGCGCGAGGGCTCGAAGATCCCGCTCGAGGTCGAGTTTGTCGAGGTTTCGGGCGACCGCACCGTTTTGAAAATTTCCGATTTTTCCGAAAACGCCTCCGCGGCGGGCGCGTTCGACGAAAAAAATCCAGCCGCGTTCAAGCTTCCGAAATGAGAAAAATTTTCGCAGCCTTGGCGATGCTCTTTCCGCTTTGCGCGCTCTGCGGCGGGCTGTTTCCGCTCGCGGGGAAATCGTACATTCAGCGCGGGAGGCTGTCGTTCGGCTCGGGCGAAATCGCGTTTACCATTTACGTTTCGGCGTCGGCGGACGGCTCGGCGAAAATGCTTTTGCAGTCGCAGGCGGGCAGGCTCGCGAAGATTGAGCTTTGCCCGTGCGGGCGCGTGCGCTCGTGCGAGGGCGGGGCGTTCTTCCCCAAAAGGCTCGCGGAAAAATTCGCGCTTCGGGATTTTCGCGCGTGCTGGGGAATGTCGAAATTTCTTCCCGAAGATGCGCGGATAGAAATCTCGCGCGGGTTGGCGGCGGGGGTGTCGTACGGCGGCTACTCGGCGGAGTTCTCGCAATTTTTCCGCGTCGAAAAATGGGGCTGCGACATTCCGCGCGTCGCCGAAATAAAATGTCCGGAGTACACGCTGCGGCTCGAGTTCGCAGCGCCGATTGAAAAAAATTAGGAGACCTTTGTGCAGACCGCTTTCATAACAGGAATTGGAATAATCTCGCCCATCGGCTGCGATGCGCAGTCGGTGCTAAAGTCGCTGCGGCAGCTGCGCGACGGCTTAGATGTGGCGACGAAAATCGACGCCTCGCCCTTCGCGGGAAAAATCTGCGGCGAGGTGCGCGGCTTCGACTGCGCCTCGAATATGTCGGCGCGCGAGCTTGAAATCTACACCGACCCCTTTATCAGGTACGCGCTCAACGCCGCGAGAATGGCCCTGCGCGACGCGGGGCTTGGCGCTCTTCCCAAGCGGACGGCGGCGGTGCTCGCCTCGTGCAACGCCGGCATGAATTCTGGCGAGCGCGAGTATGCCGCGAAATATGGCGCCAGCTCCGCAATCTTCGACAGGAACACCGCCGAGCAGTCCGAGTTTTACGCGCTGTGCAAGGCGGTGTCGTCGGCGGTCGGCGTCGAGGGCGAGTGCTTCATGATAAACACCGCGTGCTCGGGATCGACCGCCGCGGTCGGGCTCGCCGAGGCTCTCGTGGAGTCGGGCGAATACGACTGCGTTTTGGCGGGCGGGTCGGACGCGATGTCGCTTGCAAACTACGCGGGCTTTAGCGCGATAAAAGTCGTCTCGCCCGAAAAGATCGCGCCGTTCTCGACGCCCGTAGGAATGAACCTCGGCGAGGGCGCGGCGTTCTGGGTCATCGAAAGCGAAAGCCGCGCCGAGGCGCGCGGGGCGAAAGTTTACGGCAAGGTCATCGGCCGCTCCACGAGCGGCGACGCGCACCACCCGACGCAGCCCGACCCGCGCGGCGACGGCGCATACAGGACGATGCGCGCGGCGGCTGAAAACGCGGGAATTGAAGTCTCGCAGATCGGCTGCATAAACGCGCACGGCTCGGGCACGGCGGCGAACGACAAGGCGGAGTCGAAGGGCATCGCGAAATTTCTCTGCGGCGCGCGCGTTCCGATAACTTCTACAAAATCCTACACCGGCCACTGCATGGGCGCGACGGGAATCATCGAGGCGACATGCCAGCTGCTCTCGATGAACGACAATTTTATTCCGCCGACTCTGCGCAACAGCGGGGCGCGCCCGGGCTGCGAGATAGAGGCGGTCGGGGGAGCGGGAATCGAGGGCGGGTACTCGTGCTTTCTTTCGGCGAACTACGCGTTTGCGGGGAACAACGCGGCGATCGTCGTGGCGAAGCGCGATTTTTCGGACTACAAAAAAAAGCCCCCGCGCGAAAACGCGCGCGCGGCGATCACCGGAGCGGGCGCGATAACGTCGCTCGGCGTCGGCTTTGAGGAAAATCTCGCCTCGCTCTCTCGCGGCGAAAGCGGCGTTCGCCCGATCGGGCGGTTCGCGTCGGATAGAATGGCGGGGCTTGCGGCTCTTCCGAATCTGCGCTCGTTCGACAGGCGCATAGACTTCGGCGGAATGAACTCGATAAGCGCGTTCGCGACGATCGCCGCGAAGCTCGCTCTCGACGGCGCGTCGATCCGCGTGGGGCGCGACAACGCCGAGGACGTCGGCATCGCGGTTTCGACCTGCCGCGGCTCGTCGGAGGAGGCGCACATGAAAGGCGTGTTTGCCTATCCCGACAGGCGCGGCGACATCGCGTGCTTTTCAAACGTCACCGCGAACTCCACCGCGGGCTGGGTCACGAAGGCGCTCGGCATAAAGGGCGCGAACATCACGCTCGCGTCGGGCCCGAACTCGGGAATCCAGACTCTCGCGTACGCGGCGCGGGTTGTGAAAGACGGCCTCGCCAAGGCGGTTGTCGCGGAAACTGCCGACGAGCTCTACGCGCAGATGCTCGAGTGCTACGGGAAAATCGGCGCTCTCCACGAGGGCGCGGTCGAGAGGGATTTTCACCTGAACTATTCCTCGTATTACAAGAGCGTCATGGGCGACGGCGCGGTCGCGGCGGTCGTCGAGGACTATGATTTCGCGAAGGCGCGCGGGGCGGAAATTTTGGGCGAAATTCTTTCCTACGCCTCGACGTGCGACGTCGTCGGTTTCGGCGAGACAAATCTTTTGGGCGCGGGCTTGGAGGACGCCGCAAGGCGCGCGATCGACGGGGCGGGAATTTCGCCCGCCGACATCGACCTTTTCGCGTGGGGCCCGTCGGGCTGCGCGCACGACGCCGCGGCGATCCGCGCGCGCGACAGGGTTTGCGCGGGAACGCCTATGGTCGCGACATCGCTTCACACGGGCTACATGGAGACCGGCTCCGCCGTCCACGCGCTTCTTTGCGTTCTCGAGTCGGCGGCGAAAAAAATTCCGCTTTGGAGGCAACGCACCGGCGTTCGCCTTTTGGACGCGGCGCCTCTTCCGGAAAATCCGCGGAGAATTTTGTGCGCGGGCTCGTCGCGTACTGGCGGCAACTACGCGGTCGTCGTCGGGCGCTAGCCCTGCGACGGCTTGTAAAGCCCGACGTCTATGCCGAGCTTTTTTATTTTGTAGAGGATTATTCGCGGGGTGGTGCGCAGATATTTCGCCGCGCCCGTCGCGTTGCCGTTCGTGTTTTTCAGCGCGTTGATGATTATCTCGCGCTCGAAATTTCCGACGAGTGTTTCGTAGTCGGCGGTCTCGCCGCCGTCCAATTCGGGCGACGCCGCGGACTTTATCGTGATGTCGGTCTGGAGCGACGGCGGCAGGTTGTAGCCGCTGATTACGCTGTCGGACGTGTTAAGAACGGCGTATTCCATGCAGTTCTCGAGCTCGCGCACGTTCCCGGGCCAGTAGTACGACATGAGCATATTTATCGCGGGCGTCGAAATGCGCGCGACGTTTTTATTGTGGATTAAATTGTACTTTTGCAGGAAGTGCTCGGCGAGGGCGGTGATGTCGCACTTGCGGTTGCGCAGGCTCGGCATAAAAATCGGGAACACGTTGAGGCGGTAATACAAATCCTCGCGGAATCTGCCGTCGCGGATCATCTCCTCCAAGTTGCGGCTCGTCGCGGCGATTATGCGCACGTCGACCCTGCGCTCGGCGTCGCCGCCGACCCTGTAATAGGTGTGCTCCTGAAGAAAGCGCAGGAGCTTTAATTGCATGAGGGGCGGAAGGTCGCCCACTTCGTCGAGAAAGAGCGTGCCTTTGTCGGCCGCCTCGACAAGCCCGATTTTCCTGTTGATAGCGCCCGTGAACGCGCCTTTCTCGTGCCCGAAAAGCTCGCTTTCGATGAGCCCCTCGGGGAGGGCGGCGCAGTTTATCGACACGAACGGCTTGTCGCGGCGCGGCGAATTTTTTTGTATCGCGCGCGCGACAAGCTCCTTGCCCGTGCCCGACTCGCCGCGTATCAGAACCGTCGCGTTCGAGGACGCCACTTTCAAAATCATCGAATAGACTTTTTTCATTCCCGAGCAGTTGCCGACGATTTCCGTCGGGCGCATTTTGTTTTCGAGCTCGAGCTGAAGCCTGCGGTTTTCGGAGATGAGTTTTTTGCGCTCCTCGATGTCGGCGTAGGTGGAAAAAATCGCGTCCGCGAGAATGTCGGCGACGATCTCGATAAGGCGAAGGTCTGACTCGAGGTCGGTCGTGCGCCCGACTTTTCTGTCGATGCTTATCGTGCCGATGACGGCGTCGCGGTAGATGACGGGCGCGCAGATGAAGGCGACGTTTTTTTCGCCGCTGCGCGCGCCGGTTCTGTTGAGGAATTCCTTTTCCTTCGACACGTCCGCGATGACGCGCGGCTTGCCCTCGAGCGCGACTTTTCCGGTTATGCCCTCGCCCACGCGGTATGTGCCGCGCTCGATCTCGTTTTTGTTCAGCCCCTGCGACGCCTCAATCACGAGCATGTCGCCCTCGCGCAGCGTGATTGTGCCGCGCAGGAAGCCCGTTTCGGAGTAGAGAATGTCGAGAACCTGCGAAATCATTTCCGATACCGGCGAGTGTTTCGCGATCAGATGGCTAATCTTTTTTAATACGGCTATGTTTTTTCGCAGGTCGTCCATTGCGGTCGGGATTTTTTATAGTAGTGCGGATTTTTGGATTTCTTGTCAATATTTTACAAGTGGTCGCTCCGTGGCGCCGCCGCGGCTTTCGCGGCGAGGGCGTTGCGGTAGTCGATCGGGAACACCATGACAAATTTCGGCAGGAAGTTTTCCCAATCGCCGAGAATTTCCTTCGCGCGCGCGCTTCCGGTCGAGGCGTGGAAGTCCTCGACGAGCGCGCGAAGCTCGGCCTCGGCCTCGGAGTTTTCGGGCACGCTCTCGAGGTCGACGCTCTCGAGGTTGCAGCGCCTGTCGAACTCGCCGGACTCGTCGAGAACGTAGGCGATGCCGCCCGTCATTCCCGCGGCGAAGTTGAAGCCCGCCGTTCCGAGAACCGCGACGAGCCCGCCGGTCATGTATTCGCAGCAGTGGTCGCCGGCGCCCTCGCACACGAGGGTCGCGCCGCTGTTGCGGATCGCGAAGCGCTCGCCGACGGCGCCGTTTAGGTAAATTTTTCCGGAGGTCGCGCCGTAGCCGATAACGTTGCCCGCGATTATGTTTTTCGCCGACCGCGCCGCGAGCGGCTTTGGCGCGCGAATGATTATTTCTCCGCCCGAAAGCCCCTTGCCGACGTAGTCGTTCGCCTCGCCCTCGAGGGTGAACTTTATGCCGCCGCACAGGAACGCGCCGAAGCTTTGCCCCGCGCAGCCCTTGAAGTTTGCGTTTATCGTCCCGCTTGCGAGAGAGCCGTCGCCGTACTTTTTCGCGACCGCGCCCGAGAGCATCGCGCCCGCGCTTCTGTCGAAGTTGCGAATTTCAAAATCGCCCGACATCTTTTCGGCGCGGTCTATGGAATTCTTGAAATATTCGAGAAGCTTTCTGTCGTACGCGTTTGGAATTTCGTGCGCTTTGGCGTTCTTCGCGCCGCCGCACGATCCGAATTGCTCGGAGCTCGCGAACACTTCCGAGAAGTCCAAATTCTTCGACTTCCAGAAATCGAGCGCGGCGTCCTTTTCGAGAAGGTCGCTTCTGCCGACGGCCTCGTCTATCGAGCGCAGACCGAGGCTCGCGAGAATTTCGCGCGCTTCTTGGGCGACGAATCGCAGATAGTTTACGATGTGTTCGGGCTGCCCCTTGAACTTTTTTCTCAATTCCTCGTCCTGCGTCGCAACGCCGACGGGGCAGCAGTTCTTGTGGCAGACCCTGCGCAGAACGCAGCCGATCGCGATAAGAAGCGCGGTCGCAAATCCGAATTCCTCCGCGCCCAAAAGCGCCGCCACGACGACGTCGCGCCCGGTCTTGATTTGCCCGTCGACCTGAACTCTTATTCTGCTTCGCAGGCCGTTGAGGCAAAGCGTCTGGTGCGTCTCGGCGAGGCCGAGCTCCCACGGCGCGCCCGCGTACTTTATCGAGCTTAGGGGCGACGCGCCCGTTCCGCCGTCGTGCCCGCTGATGAGGACCATGTCGGCGTTCGCCTTTGCAACGCCCGCCGCGACGGTTCCCACTCCGGCTTCCGAGACGAGCTTTACCGAAACGCGAGCCTTCTCGTTCGCGTTGCGAAGGTCGTAGACGAGCTGCGCGAGATCCTCGATTGAATAAATGTCGTGGTGCGGCGGCGGGGAGATGAGCGTTATGCCCTCCGACGAGTGGCGGATTTTCGCGATCGCCGCGTTCACCTTGAAGCCCGGCAGCTGCCCGCCCTCGCCGGGCTTCGCGCCTTGGGCGATCTTTATTTGCAATTCTTTCGCGTTGGCAAGATACGCCGCGGTCACGCCGAATCTGCCGCTCGCGATCTGGCGGATGGAGCTTGCGCGGTCGGTTCCGTTGCGGGACTCGTCCTCGCCGCCCTCGCCGCAGTTGCTCGCCGCCCCAAGCATATTCATCGCCTTCGCGACGGTCTCGTGCGCTTCGGGCGAGAGCGCGCCAAAGCTCATCGCCCCGCCCGCGAAGCGGCGTATGATGGAGTCGACGCCTTCGACCTCGTCGAGCGGGACGGGCTTTACGCTCTTAAACTTGAACAGCCCGCGGAGCGTGCAAAGCTTCTTCGCCTGATTGTTTACAAGCTCCGCGTATTCGCGGTACGCCTGGGCGTCCGCCCCGCGCGCGGCGCGCTGCAAAAGCGCGACGGCTTTCGGCGGCCAGAGGCGGTTTTCGCCGCCCGCCTTGAACCTGTACTTGCCGATGTCCTCGAGAATTTCCTCTTCGCCCATCTTCGGGTAGTAGGCGTTTCTGTATCGGGCGAGGGCTTCCTTCGCGGCGTCCGCCGCGCCTATGCCGCCGATCGGCGACGCCGTCGAGCCGAAATATTTTTTCGCGAACTCTTCCGAAAGCCCGATCGCCTCGAAGATCTGCGCCTGCCGGTAGCTGCGCAGCGTGGAAATTCCCATCTTCGACATTATCTTGAGAAGCCCGCCTTTTACCGCCTCGATGTAGTTTTCCACCGCGCGCGCCCCGTCGATGTCAGGCAGGAGCGAGCCCGACGCCATGTCGGCGATCGTCTCGATCGCAAGATACGGGTTGATCGCCGTCGCGCCGTATCCGAGAAGAAGCGCGAAGTGCATTGTCTCGCGCGCCTCTCCCGTCTCGGCGACAAGCCCCGCCGCGTAGCGAAGCCCCGCCGCCGACAGCCGCGAGTTCACCGCCGCGACCGCCAAAAGCATCGGTATCGGCGCGTGCCCGTAGGACAGATTTTTGTCGCTTAAAATTATAACGGTCTTTCCGCCGCGCACGAGATTTTCCGCCTCGTCGCAGAGCTTTTCGACAGCGGGCTCGAGCGCTTCCGCGCCGCCCTCCGCCGAGAACTGAGCGGTTATCGTCGCCGACTGGAACGTCGGGATTTTCGACGAGCGTATGCACGAGATGTCGTGGTTTGTGAGAATCGGGCAGGGGAGCTTTAGCAGATGCGCCAGCTGCGGGGTCTCGACAAGGGAGTTGCCCCTGTTGCCGATGTAGGTCGTCAGGCTCATTACGAGCTTTTCCCTTATCGGGTCGATCGGCGGGTTTGTCACCTGCGCGAAGAGCTGCCTAAAATATTCGTAGAGCAGCTGCGGGCGCTCGGAGAGCACCGGAAGCGCGGCGTCGTTGCCCATCGAGCCTATCGGCTCCTTGGCGAACTGCGCCATCGGCTTGAGGACGGACTCCACGTCCTCGCGCGTGTAGCCGAACATCTTTTGCCGAAGAATCAAATTCGCCCCGACCGACGGGGCCTCGGGCGTCTGGAAAATTCCGGGAAGCTCGATGCGGTTTTCCTGAACCCAGCGGCGGTAGGGCTTGGCGCGCGCGAGAATTGTCTTTATCTGCGTGTCGCGCAAGACGCGCCGCTTCTCGGTGTCGATGTAAACGATTTCGCCCGGGCGCAGCATTCCCTTGCTCTCGACCCGCTCCGGCGGAATGTCGAGCACGCCCGCTTCCGACGCGAGCACGAACATTCCGTCGTTGGTGATCGTGTAGCGCGCGGGGCGAAGCCCGTTGCGGTCGAGCAGCGCGCCCGCCTGCACGCTGTTTGTGAACGCGAGCGCCGCGGGGCCGTCCCACGGCTCGCTCAAGCCCGAGTGGTATTCAAAGAAACCCTGAATGTCGCGGCTGATGTGGAAGCTTTTTCCCCACGCCTGCGGCACGAGCATGAGCATCGTGTGCGCGAGCCCCCTGCCGGCGCTGTGGTAAAATTCCGCGGCGTTGTCGAGGCTTGCGGAGTCGCTCTGGCGCGGGCGTATGACGGGCAGAAGCTTTTTGATTTCGTCGCCGAAAACGGGCGTGGAAAAATGCCCCTGCCTCATGTTCATCTGGTTGATGTTTCCGCGTATGGTGTTGATTTCGCCGTTGTGCGCGAGATACCGGAAAGGCTGCGCGAGCGCCCACGAGGGGAACGTGTTCGTCGAGTACCTCTGGTGGATAAGGCTTATGGCGCTCTTATATTTTTCGTCGGACAAATCGGGGTAAAATTTTTCAAGCTGCGGGGCGTTCAAAAGCCCCTTGTAAACGATCGTGCGCGACGACATCGAACAGATATAAAAGTCGTCGCGCGCCCCGAGGCGGCTCTCCGCCGCGTTTTCCGCGACCCTTCGCAGAATGTAGAGCGCGCGCTCGAAATCCTCGCCCGAGAGCCCGCCTTTGGAGAGGAACACCTGCTCGATTCTCGGGCAGGACTCGAGCGCGGTTCCGCCTATCGCCGCCTTGTTTACCGCGACCTCGCGCGAGCCGAGAATTTCAAAGCCCTCCGACTTCGCCGAGCTTTCCAAAATTTCAAGGCACGTTTTCGCGTCGGCTTCTTCCTGCGGCAGAAAGAGCATCGCCACGGCGTATTCGCCGAGCGGCGGCAGCTTAAACGGCAAAACGCTCCTAAAAAATTCGTCTGGAATTTGCGTTAATATTCCCGCGCCGTCGCCCGTCTGCAAGTCGGCGCCGACCGCGCCGCGGTGCAGAAGCCTGTCGAGAATTTTTATTCCGTCCGCCACCGTTTTGTGCGTGCGCCTCGCGTTTATATCGACAATCAACCCGACGCCGCAGGCGTCGTGTTCGTTCCGCGGATTGTAAAGCCCCCGGGCGCGGGGGAAGTTTGTCTTTTCGTATGTTTGCATATTTTTCAAAAATTCTACGTTTATGTAGCAATATCCGTGCCAAAATCCGACAATTTTGCGGCGCTATTTCTTAACAATATGAAAACAAATAATTAAAAACGGATACAATTTTGCATTTTTTTAAAACTCGAAATCGCTTCGCAAAAATAACGACAATTTTGTCGGTGATAAAAATGCAAAAAATACAAAATTGTCGTTTTAGTTAAGGACAATTTTGAAGCTGCAAAAAAATTTTTTCCGAGAGCGAAAAAAATTTTTTCCAATAGTATATATAAACACGCCGAATTTTTTGCGGCGTTTTTTTGTTTTAAAATTTTTGCGCCAAAAAAACTGGCACGGATTTTGCTAATAAAAAAAGCGCAAATCCAAAAAATATGAAACTGATAATCGCATATATCAAGCCCGAACAGCTCGGCGACGTAAAGGAAGAGCTCGTCAAGAGCGAAGTGTTCAGGCTGTCGGTTACGAACGCGCTCGGCTGCGGCAGGCAGAAGGGCTACAGCGAAAACTACCGCGGTTCGCGCCGCGAGGTGAACTTGCTCAAAAAAGTGCGCCTCGAGATCGCCGTCAACGACGAATTCCTCCAGCGGACGATCGACGCGATAATAAGGGGGGCGAAAACCGACCACATCGGCGACGGAAAAATTTTCGTCATGAACATCGAGCAATGCATTCGCGTCAGAACCGGCGAGACGGGCAGCGAAGCGATAGGATAAAAACAAAAAATTTTTTACGAAGATGAATTTAAAATATATGGTTTCCATTCCGGCGGTTTTCGCCGCCGCGACTTTGAACGCCGCGGAAACTTCGGGCAAGGTCTCCGAGGAGATGTTTACGGTAAACAATCTCTGGATTCTGCTCGGGGCGGTTTTGGTGTTCTCGATGCACCCGGGATTCGCGCTCGTGGAGACGGGGCTTTGCCGCGCGAAGAACGGGGTGAACATTCTCGCGAAGAATATAATCACGGTCGCGATAGGGCTTTTGACCTACGCGATTGTCGGCTTTAACCTGATGTACCCGGGCGAGTCGTGGGAGCTCGGCAAGGTTTTCGGCTTCGGCGGAATCGGGCTTTCATGCCCCGAAGGCGCGGCGGGGGCGATCGCCTACAACGGCGGAAAATACGGCTACTGGACGGACTTCATCTTTCAGGGAATGTTCGCGGCCACGTGCGTGACGATTGTCTCGGGCGCGGTCGCCGAGAGGATAAAGTTCGGCTCGTATCTGATCTTCGCGGTGCTCTACGCGGCGTTCGTTTACACGATTGTCGGCTCGTGGGGCTGGGGCGGCGGTTGGCTCGCGGATCTCGGCTTTTACGACCTCGCGGGCTCGACGTTCGTCCATTCGGTCGGCGGCTGGGCGGCGCTCGTGGGCGCGATTATGCTCGGCCCGCGCATCGGCAAGTATGTCGACGGCCGCTCGAAGGCGATGCCCGGCAGCAACCTCGGCTTCGCGACGCTCGGAGTATTTCTGCTATGGTTTGGGTGGTTCGGCTTTAACGGGGCGTCGGTGTTTTCGGCCGACCCCGTTAAGGTCGCCTACGTCTTTGTGACTACCGCGCTTTCCGCCGCGGCTGGGCTTTCGGCGGCGACGGCGGTCTCGTGGGCGGTTCAGAAGAAGCCCGACTTGTCGATGATGCTCAACGGCTGCCTTGCGGGGCTCGTCGGGATAACCGCGGGCGCGGACTGCGTGTCGGTTCCGTCGGCGTGCGCCATCGGATTGATCTCCGGGGCGATCGTGGTGCTCTCGGTTTATTTCTTCGACAGAATCGGCATAGACGACCCCGTCGGCGCGCTCTCGGTGCACTTGGTTTGCGGGGTGTTCGGCACGCTCGCGGTCGGGATATTTTCGCCCGAACACGCGTTTCTGCCGCAGCTGATCGGCGTGGCGGCGGTCGGCGCGGCGGGGGTGTCCTCGAGCTTCGCGATATTCTGGGCGGTGAAAAAGACCGCCGGCCTGCGCGTCACAAAGAGCGAGGAGCTTAAGGGCTTAGACATCTCCGAACACGCGATGGAGGCTTACAGCGGATTCCAGATTTTCATAAACGAATAATTTTTATCAACCCATAATATTTCAACAAAAGGAAAAATATGAACGGAAGAAGAACGGCAACGGCGGCTATCGCCGACACACACGCACCAGAAATTTCCGCGCGCGGAGATTTCATCGAAGAATTCGGCTGCGACGTATTCGGGCTAAAGGCGATGTCCGAATATCTGCCAAAGCCGGTGCTCAAGAAGCTCCGCGAGACGATGGAAAGCGGCAAGGCTCTCGATTCGTCGATAGCCGACGACGTCGCCCACGCGATGAAGGCTTGGGCGATAAAGCGCGGCGCGACGCACTACACGCACTGGTTCATGCCCCTGACCGGCGCGACCGCCGAAAAGCACGACTCGTTTATCGAGCCGACCGACGGCGGCGGCGTGATCGCGCGCTTCTCGGGAAAGAACCTGATCATCGGCGAGCCCGACGCGTCGAGCTTCCCGTCGGGCGGGCTGCGCTCGACCGCGGAGGCGCGCGGCTACACCGCGTGGGACCCGACCTCGCCCGCGTTTGTCAAGCGCGAGAACGGCGTCGCCACGCTCTACATTCCGACGGCGTTCTGCTCCTACACCGGCGAAGTGCTCGACATGAAGACGCCGCTTCTGCGCTCGATGCAGGTTTTGGGCAGGCAGGCGAAGCGCCTGCTGAAGTGCTTCGGCAAGGAGTTCCCGGGCAACGCGAAGGTGACGCTCGGGGCGGAGCAGGAATATTTCCTAATCGACAAGCGCTTTTACGTCCAGCGCCCCGACCTCATGCAGACCGGCCGCACGCTCTTCGGCGCTCCGCCGCAGAGGCACCAGCAGCTTGAGGACCACTACTTCGGCGCGATAAAGCCGCGCATTCTCTCGTTCATGAGCGAGCTCGACCGCGAGCTTTGGAGAATGGGGATCCCCGCAAAGACGCGCCACAACGAGGTCGCGCCCGCGCAGTTCGAGATCGCCCCGATGTTCGAGGAAGTGAACCTCGCGGTAGACCACAACATGCTCATCATGGACGCGCTCAAGCGCATAGCCGACAAGCACGGCTTCGCGTGCCTCCTGCACGAAAAGCCGTTCGCGGGCGTCAACGGATCGGGCAAGCACAACAACTGGTCGATTTCCGTCGGCGACATCAACCTGCTCAACCCGGGCAGCGACCCTCACCAGAACGCGATTTTCCTCACCGCGCTTTGCGCCGTAATCCAGGCGGTCGACAGGCACGCGGATCTTCTCCGCGCGTCGATCGCGGGGGCGGGCAACGACCACAGGCTCGGCGCGAACGAGGCTCCGCCGGCGATAATCTCGATGTATCTTGGCGAGCAGCTCGCGGACGTCGTCAGCCAGATCGAAAAGGGCGAGGCGAAGTCGAGCAGGCGCGGCAGGACGATAAAGATCGGCGCCGACATTCTGCCCGAGCTGCCCTGCGACGCCACCGACCGCAACCGCACAAGCCCGTTCGCGTTCACCGGAAACAAGTTCGAGTTTAGGGCGGCGGGATCGTCGCAGTCTTGCGCGGGGCCGAACATCGTGCTGAACACCGCGGTCGCCGAGGCTTTCGACGAAATGGCGACCGCGCTTGAAGCTCTCCCCAAGGGCGCGGACTTCCACAGCGAGCTGCAAAAGCTGCTCTCGGGAATCATCAAGAAGCACAAGAAGATTATCTTTAACGGCAACAACTACGGCGACGAATGGAAGGCCGAGGCCAAGAGGCGCGGGCTGCCCAATCTGCGCTCGACGCCCGAGGCTCTCAAGCCGCTCGCCGAAGAGGCGAACATCAGGCTCTTTGAAAAGTACGGCGTTTTCGACAGGGCGGAGATGCTCTCAAGGCGCGAGATTTTCCTCGAGGAATACGGCAGGAAGATCGGCATCGAGGCCGGGCTTTCGCTCAAGCTCGCGCGCACGCACATCATTCCGTCGGTCGTCGCGTATCTCGACAATCTCGGCTCCGCGCTCGCGGCGCAAAAGGCGGCGGGCGTAAAGAAGTCGGCTCTGGCGGGCTACGCGGCGAAGATTTCGGCGCGGCTCGACACGCTTCTTGCGACGTCCGCGCAGCTTGAAAAGCTCATCGCCGCGGGCGCCGACTGCCCGAAGCTCATCGCCGCCATGGCGGAGCTTCGCGCCGCCGCCGACGCTGCCGAGGGCGAGGTCGGCAACGAGTTCTGGACGCTCCCGAAGTACTGCGAAATGCTCTTTATATATTGACAACCCGAACGCGTTTTTCAGAAATGGATTTTATGCGAAATCTATTTGCCGAACGCATAGGCGGAGCCGCCTATGGGACGTCGGGCGAAATATATAAGTTTGAAAAAATAAAACGCGCCAAGCGCGCCGCGCTTCGGGCGAACCCCGGGGCGTGGCTCATCGACGCGGGCGTCGGCGAGCCCGACGAGATGGCGTTCGCGGAGGTGGTCGAAAGCCTCTGCCACGCCGCCCGCAAGCCCGAAAACAGGGGCTACGCCGACAACGGCGGCGAGCGCTTTAAACTCGCCGCGGCGGGCTACATGAAAAACGTCTTTGGCGTCGGCATCGACCCGTCGTCGGAAGTTTTGCACTCGATGGGCTCGAAAGCCGCGCTGTCGATTTTGCCGAGCTGTTTGATAAACCCGGGCGACGTCGCGATAATGACGGTTCCGGGCTATCCGATTTTCGGCACCCACGCGAAGTATCTCGGCGGCGAGGTTTACAATCTCAAGCTCCGCGCCGAGAACGCGTTTTTGCCCGATCTGTCGGAAATTCCGCCCGACATTTTAAAGCGCGCGAAAGTTATCGTCGTAAACTATCCGAACAACCCGACGGGCGCGACCGCGACGCTCGAATTTTTCCGCGAGCTCGTCGATTTCGCCAAGCGAAACAATATCGCCATAGTTTCCGACGCCGCCTATTCCGCGCTCTCTTTCGGCGAAAAGCCAATCTCGATTTTGTCGGTCGAGGGCGCGAAAGACGTGGCGGTGGAGCTTCACTCGCTTTCAAAAAGCCACAACATGACGGGCTGGAGAATCGGCTGGGTTTGCGGCAACGAGCTTCTTGTCCGCGCGTACGGAGACGTCAAGGACAACACCGACTCCGGGCAGTTTCTCGCGATTCAAGAGGCGGCGTCGGCCGCGCTCGACAACACCGAGATACCGCGCAAGATCGCCGCGAAATATTCGAGGCGAATGGACTTGCTCGTGGACGCCCTCCGCAAGGCGGGCTTTTCCGCGCAAAAGCCGAAAGCGGGGTTCTTCCTCTACTTCGCGGCGCCCCGCCGCGCGGTGAGAGCGGACGGATCGGCGGTGTCGTTCGCCAATGCGGAAGATTTCTCGCAGTGGCTCATCTCGGAGTGCATGATAAGCTCCGTTCCGTGGGACGACGCGGGCGCGTATGTCCGCTTCTCCGCCACGTTCGACGCCCCGACGCCCGAGCGCGAGAAAGAAACCGTCTCGGAAATCGGATCGCGCCTTTCGCGCTACCGCTTTGAGTTTTAAGTTCTAATTTTTCCTTTATTGCGCGCGCGGGCGGCGAGAGCAGCCGTTCCCGCGCGTTTTTTTTTCGCCAAAAAAATTTTTTATTTTTTTTCAAAAAAAACTCTTGACATATTTTTAAAGACTACCAAACTGGTAGCAATAATGAAAAAAGTTTTGCGGCAGTTTAATTTTTTGTTCGCCCGTTCCATCGCATGGGAGTGGGGCTTCGCCGCATGCTGTTGTCGCCGCCAGATGCGAATGTTCGCGGCGGCGACATTCCGTTAGCCCGCGCGGTGCGCGCGGCTTTGCCGCCGCCAAGTTGTAAAAAACGGCTCAAAAAGACTACTAAAAAAGTAAAGATAAAATAAAAATCTAAAAATAAAAATTGAAAGGCAAGAAAATGAAAAAATCTTTGGCAATATCCATATTAGTTGCAACCGCGGCTTACGCGTTCGCCGCCGAAAACGAAGTCTCGCAGGCTTCGGAGTCCGGCGCGGCGCAAGCGCCCAAGAGCGAAAAGGGCGCGCCCCTTCCGCTCCTTACGCTCGACGGCGTGGGCGGCGTTGTTCTCACGCCGATAGCGTATCTCGTCAACCCGGGCGCGGAGGGCACGCAAATCGGCCTGCCCTCGTTCGGGGCGACATACGTCAACGCGCGCCAGAAAAACGTGGAGAGCTTCGGCGTCACCGAGACTTTGTTTAGAAGAGTGGAGCTCGGCTACAACGCGAGCCGCTTCGGAACGGGCTCGCTCCGCTCCGACATCAGGCAGTTCGCGGGCGCGGACATCGGCAGGGACGACGTATGGCTCCATTCGATAAACGTCCGCGCAAACGTTGTCCGCGAAAACGAATTCGACACCGAATTTATCCCCGCGCTTACGGTCGGCGCGCACTTTAGGATAAACGACGGCATCGGCGAGATAAATAAAAATCTCGGCGGGCTGCTCAAGACGGTGGGATACAGCCGCGACTACGGCTTCGAGTTCACCGCGACCGCGTCAAAGACGTTCCTGCTCTGGGGGCACCCGCTGATTCTCTCAATAACGGGCAGGGCGACCGACGCGTCGAACCTCGGCTATACCGGCTATTCGGGGAAGTATGAATTTTCCGCCGAAGGCAACGCGGTTTTCGGAATTACCGACTGGCTCTTCGCGGCGTTTGAATACCGCCAGAAAATAAACCAGTACGACACAATCGCGGCGGGAGGCAGGGAGCTTCTCGGCGAGGAGGGCGACTGGTGGACGGTCGGGCTCGCGGCGGTTTTGTCGCCCCACGTCACGGTGACCGCCGGCTACGGGCACCTCGGAACGGTGCTGAACACCCGCGAAAACACCGCGTGGGCGGCGGCGATCAAGTACGAATTTTAATCAAGGGAACATCGGATAAAAATAGAAAGGCAAGAAAATGTCGGAAAAGAAATATAGATATGAAACGCTCGCGATCCACGCGGGGCAAGTGCCGGACCCCTCCACGCTCGCGCGCGCCGTCCCCGTTTACAGAACGACCGCGTTCAACTTTAAGAGCGCAAAGCACGGCGCCGATTTGTTCGCACTGCGCGAATCGGGCAACATCTACGCGCGCCTCATGAATCCGACAAACGACGTCCTCGAAAAGCGTCTCGCCGCCCTCGAAGGCGGCGCGGCGGCGATCACCTTGAGCTCGGGGACGGCGGCGATCGCGTTCACGATAACAAACATTCTCAAGCAGGGCGACGAGCTCGTCGCGGCGAACAACCTCTACGGCGGCACTTACACGCAGTTCGCTTCGATCCTGCCGTCGTTCGGGATAACGACGCGCTTTGTAAAGGTCAACGACTTCGCCGCGACGGAAGATGCGATAAACGCGAAAACCCGCGCGCTGTATATCGAGACAATCGGCAACCCCGCGCTCGACTTCGCCGACATCGACAAATATTCCGAGATCGCCAAGAGGCACAATCTGCCGCTCATCGTCGATTCGACATTCACCCCGACGGGGCTTTTCAAGCCCATCGAACACGGCGCGAACATCGTGATACACTCGCTCAGCAAGTGGATCGGCGGGCACGGCGCGGGCATCGGCGGGGCGGTAATCGACGCGGGCAACTTCGACTGGACCGACGAAAAGTTCGAGCTCTACAACAAGCCCGACGGCGGCTACCATGGGCTGCGCTTCGCGCGCGATTTGGGCGATTTGAACGCGCTGGCGTTCATCTTGCGCCTGCGCACTGTGGGACTTCGCAACCTCGGGCCGACGCTCGCGCCCGACGCGGCGTGGCTGTTCCTGCAGGGGCTGCAAAGCCTGCCGCTGCGCGTCGAGCGGCACAGCCAGAACGCGCTCGCCGTCGCGCGCCACCTAAAGGCGCACAAGAACGTCGCGTGGGTGCGCTACCCGGGGCTCGAGGGCGACCCGTCTTACGAGACCGCGAAGAAATACCTCAAGCGCGGGCTGTTCGGCGGCATGGTCGTGTTCGGGCTCAAGGGCGGCTACGAGGCGGCCGTCAAGGCGGTCGACAACATTTCGCTTTTCAGCAACCTCGCGAACGTCGGCGACTCCAAGAGCCTCATATTGCACCCCGCGAGCACGTCGCATTCGCAGCTATCCGACGAGGAGCAGCTCGCCTCGGGGCTGACGAAAGACCTCGTCAGGCTCTCTATCGGGCTCGAGAACATCGACGACATCATCGAGGCTCTCGACGAGGTTTTGTGATCCCCGCGGCGGGAATGCGAAATATGAATTTTTAGGTTAAATTATGGACTCCTATTATAATTCATTTGGCTCGCGCCCGTATTCCGAAGCGTCCGCCTCCGAGGAGGCGCGGAAGTTTATCGCGGCTCTGCCGCCCGATTTTGTCGAGTCGCAAAAGCGCGCGATACTTTCGGCGATTTCGGGCGACAGCTCCGAGCTCGACAAAATCCGCGCCGCCCGCAAAGTTTCGGCGGAAGACTTGTCGTCCGTGGACGTCGCCGACGTTCTCATCGGCGGCGGGCGCTTGCGCGTCAGGATTTACACGCCAAAGACGGGCTTTTCCGAGAGCAGGCGCCTGCTTTTTTACGTTCACGGCGGAGGCTGGACGATAAACTGCCCCGAAAATTGCGCGCGCTTTTGCCGCGATTTTTGCGTCCAAAACGACTGCGTCGTCGCGGCGGTCGATTACAGGCTCGCGCCCGAAAACCCCTATCCCGCGCCCGACGACGACGTGTTCGAGGCGTACGGCTGGGCGTTTGAAAACGCGAAGCTTCTGGGCGCCGACACCGACAGATTTTTCGTCTGCGGCGACAGCGCGGGCGGGCATCTTGCGCTGTCGCTCGCGCTTCGCCTGCGCGGGGCGGCTAACGCGCCCGAGGGGGTGATCGCGTTCTATCTTGTCGTGGACTTGCTCGATTTTTCCGACGAGTCCTACGCGCGCTTCGGCGAGGGCTACTGCCTCAACGGCGGGCTTATGAAGCTTTTCGCCAAGGCTTACGCGCCCGACAAAAAAAGCGCCGAGGCGGCGACGCTTTTGGGAAAGGACGCGGCGGGGCTGCCCAGAACGCTGATTCTCGCCTCCGAGTGCGACGTCCTGCGCGGGCAGGCGGAGCGCTATTACGAGCAGCTCAAAAACAGCGGCGTAAGCGCGCGCCTTGTGCTCGTGCGCGGCGCGACCCATATCTACATAACGCAAAAAGGCATGGACGGCGCCTACGCCACCGCTCTCAAAGAAGCCTCCGACTTCCTCGAGGCGTAGCGCTCGCAAAAAAACAAACGCCGCAAGCTCTCGCGCTTTGCGGCGTTTTTTTATTTTTTTGCGCGGCGCTCCCTTGGCGAATTGGTTTTTCTTCGGCAAACGCCTCGAAAAACCTCTTCTGCTGCTCCCACAAAAAAAGCCTTCATATGAAGGCTTTTCTTAAATGGTGGGAGTTTTGCGAATTGGTTTTTCTTCGGCAAACGCCTCGAAAAACCTCTTCTGCTGTTCCCACAAAAAAGCCCTCATATGAGGGCTTTCTCTTAAATGGTGGGAGTTTTGCGAATTGGTTTTTCTTCGGCAAACGCCTCGAAAAACCTCTTCTGCTGTTCCCACAAAAAAGCCCTCATATGAGGGCTTTTCTTAAATGGTGGGAGTTTTGCGAATTGGTTTTTCTTCGGCAAACGCCTCGAAAAACCTCTTCTGCTGCTCCCGCAAAAAAAGCCTTCATATGAAGGCTTTTCTTAAATGGTGGGAGTAGCAGAACTCGAATCTGCGACCCCTTGCGTGTCATGCAAGTGCTCTAACCAACTGAGCTATACCCCCGTTGAATTGAAAGCATTTTAGACAATCGGATTTTTTTCTTTTGTCAAGAGTTTTGTCGCGATTTTTTGCGGCGGCCGCTGCGCCGGAGCGGCGAATTTTTTTGTGGAATCTTTGTTCTGGGCGAAATATTTTTTCGCTTTGGCGCGATATATTAATTACTCGGCGCAAACACGCGGGCGGGGCGCGGGCGCGCAGGTCGCGCGGCAAAAGCGGACAATGAGCCAAATCGCGGGCGGCGGAAAAATTTTTTATGGAAGAGATATTTTTGCAGACGATTGGAAGCAGGGAAAGCCAGCAGGACGCGCATTTTTGCGCCGATGGCGGGGCGTTCGGGCGCGTATTTGTGGTCGCCGACGGATTGGGCGGAATGGAGCGCGGCGCGGCTGCGTCGAAGCTGTGCGTTGATGCGTTCGCGGCGGGGCTTGGGAAATGCGGCTGCCTTTGCGAATATTTCGAGAACTCTATCGAGGCGGCGGGCGCGGCGGTCGCGCGGGAAATCGGCGCGGGGCGCGGCGGGACGACCGTTCTCGCCGCCGCGCTCGAGGGCGGAAATCTGCGCTGGGCGAGCGTGGGCGATTCCCCTCTTTTGCTTTTTCGGGGCGGGCGGTTTTTTCGCCTGAACGAAAACCACTGCGTGGCGCGCGAGGGCGAGGGCGCGTTCGCGCGCGGAAACGTGCTGACTTCGTGCGTAGACGGCGGCGAGCCGCGCTTTGCGGAAATCCGCGCAAAGCCTTTCGCGCTCGAGCGCGGCGACATCGCGGCGGTTTCGTCGGACGGAATTTTATCGCTGAAAGAGGGGTTTCTCGCGGAGCTTTTTTCTTCGGCAAAAAGTTTGCGCGAGATAAAAGACGGGATTTTGCGCGAATACAAAAACGTGCCATGCGCCGACAACCTGACGGCGTATCTTTTGAAAATTTAGCGGCGCGGCGGCGCAAAACGCGGCAACCCCGCAATGCATAAAACACCTCGCGACAAGGAACAACTCCGCAATATGAAAGGCGAGGCAATGGGGGCGCGATAACCTCGCACTACGAAAGGTGCGGCGAACCGCGGCGGGGGGGGATAACCCCGCAATATGAAAAAGGCGGCGAACCGCGCAATAGATATTACGACCGCGCAATGCATGGCGCGCCGCGCGACACAGCCCCGCAATGCGAAAGGGGTACGGGGGCGAACCCCGCAATGCATGGCGCACTGTGCAATGCGCGATACAACCCCGCAATGCGAAAGCGGGGGCGAAAAAAAACGCGCCTTTTTTAGGCGCGCGGGGAACAAAAAAACCTCCCGAGGGCGGGAGGTTTTTTGGTGTGAAAGATTTTTGCCTTACTTTCTTCTGCGGTATGCCGCGAAGCCGAGGGCAACGCAGCCGAGGATCGCCGCCCATGTCGCGGGCTCGGGGATTGCCGCAAGGGCGATAAAGCCCAAGTCGCTTACCGTCGCCGCGCCGAGGAGCTGCTCTTCGCCGTCGTAAAGGGTTACATTGGTTTCGATATACGACTTTACGCTCGCGTTGGTGCCGACGAAGAAAGAGTCTTCTTGGAAGTTGAAAATCCTGTATGTTCCCGAGCCGGCAAGCGTGCCTGTTGGCGATTCCATCGTGATGGTGGCGCCGTCGCCCAGATAGACGCTGAATATGCCGGCGTTGGAATACAGCGTGGAGAAAGTTTGGTCGGCGTTTACATAGAGGCTCGCGTTTGCGCCCGCAAAAGTCGCAAGCTTTGCGGACTCGGCCGAGCCGGAAGTTATGATGCAGTTGGCGCTGTTGAGCGTGAGAGTCGAGCCGTTGCTCAATAGGACTCTGGCGACGTTCGAGGAGTCTTTTGAAAGTTCGACAGTGCCGCCGCTTTCAACAGTCAGCGAGCTGTTGGTGTTGAGAACAAGCTTGCTGTGCGCCTGAAGATACCCGCCGGCGTTGATGGTAGAGGTTCTGTTGAGCGTTATGCCGTTGTCGCCCGAAGCGGAGGTCTGCGAGATTCTGCCGCCGAGGTTGAACGAGGTGTTGATTGTCTGCCCCAAGGTGTAGTCGAAAATAAGTTCGCCGGTGATATTGAGCGTGGAAATTTCGTCGCCCGAGAAGCTCATCGCGCCCTTGTGGGTGAACGTTCCCGCGATGTTCATAACCGCGGAACTTTGCACGTTGATGTTGCCGTTCCATTCGACGCTCTTGCCGCTCGCCACGTTGAAATACATGCGGTTGGGCGCCGCGCTCGTCTTGGAATTTACGCCGAAGCTCGACGTGCTTGTCGTTGTCACGACAGTGTCCGTATTAAAGTTGACAAACGTGTTCTGCCCCGACGCGGCGTTCGCGGTAAATTCAAACACGCCAACATTTACATTGGCTTTTGCCCCGCCGCCGGTGTTGGCGAATGTGAGCGAGAACAGGTTTTGCTGCCATCTGCCCGAGCCCGTCAAGGCGTCAACCGATTCGGCGTCGGAATTGATGTCAATGGTAATGCCTTTCTCCGCTTTCCAGCCTTGCGTGTTGGCAATGGAGACATCGCCGTTTATGAAATTGAGCGTGTGGACAGTTATGCCGTCCGCCTTGTAATGCCTGCCATCGATGGAGTCGAGTGTGACGTCGGTCGCGATTGTCGTGCCGCTGACGAGCGAGCGGGCGCCGCTGGTCGCGCCGCCGTAAAATGTTTGGCTGTCGGCATACGCGCCGAGCGCCAGAGACGAGAGCAGTGCTATAGTTAAAGCAGATTTTTTCATATAGATATACTCCTTGCTTATTTAGTAAACTAAATTAAATAAGAAGCGGTGGCGATGAGTCAAGGGTTTTTTGAAAAATTTTGGAGCAAATTATTTAGAGGTTTGGTCGCGGATTTTTAAAAGCTCAGGCTCGGTCAGGGCGCGGTCGTAAACCGCCACAAACGCGATCTGCCCCTTGAAAAAATTGCCCATTCCGCGCTTTAGCTCGACCGCCCCGACGGTGAAATCCGAGCCGTTGTCGCCAATGCCGTCGGGGTAAAAATACGGGTTTTTCGACTGCACAAGCCCGTCGGGATACCCCGGAAAGCCCTTTGTGTGCATGATAAGCTCGGGCGCGCGCGCCTTGAACTCGCCGTTTACGTAAGAGCGTATGTTTTTGCCGTCGTAGGTAAATGCGACAAACACCCATTCGCCAAAGGGCACTTTTTGCGCGCTCGCGGAATAGTCTATCGAGTAGGGGAACGGGGGCGTCGCGCCGCCGCGCTTTGAGATATGCCCGCAGACTTGGTCGGCGCCGTTGTAGTGCGGGAGCGAGACGAACAGCCCGTATTGCCGCTTGCCGCCGTCGGCGTACTCGTTCCACATTCCCGCGACAAACCCGATGCCCGAGCCCGCGTCTTTCTTGACCCACGCCAACACGCTGACCCGCCCGCTCTTTACGTTGAGCGACCCCGTTTCGGCGTAAGGAATTGAAAGGTAGCTCTTGCCGTCGAGGACTATCGCCCCGCGCGAGGATTCGCCGCCCTTTTTAAGCTCGACATTCCCGGCGGGCTTCAGCTCGTAGGGGCGGTCGGACGCTTTCGAGACAAGCGGGCTTTCGGCGTCGGAAAAATCCCAGTAGGCGACGAGCCCGCCAATCTTGAGCGCGTCTGCCTGCGCCGCAAGCGCGGCATGGGCGGCGCAAAAAAATATCCCGCAAAGAAAAAGTTTTTCGGCAAAATTTTTCATATCGAAAAAATCATAGCCAGCCCCGCCCGCGGCGGTCAAGCCAAGTTTTTGGCGGAGGGGGGAGGGAAGAGAGGCGCGGCGCGCGGGCAGGGGAGATGCGGCGACTTTGCGGGCGGGCGGTTGTTTTTTATCGCGCGGTATTGCGTATTGCGGGGGGTCGCGCGGGCAGTGGTGCGCGTTTGGCGGTGCGCGGTATTGCGTATTGCGGGGTCGTGCGGTTGTTCTGTATTGCGGGGTGGTGTTATGTGTTGCGCGACCGCGGATTTTCTTCCGCAAAGAAAACAAAAAAAGACCCGCCCTTTCGGGCGAGCCTATTTATGTGTGTTTGGGTGTTGTCTTTTGCTGTGGTAATTTATTTCTCCCTGCCGCTTCGCACGCCGTACATCTTGTAGCCGATCTCCCTTACCTTGGCTATAGTCTCCCAGTAGGGGGTGTCGCAGATGTCGGTGAAGCCGACTTGGAAATTCTCGCCGTCGAACCTGCCAGTCGTGGCTTGGTCGGAGAACTGGTGCCAGTGCGTGCCGATTACGTTCGGATGGCGCAGGGCGGAATGAACATAGTCGTAATACGCCTGCGCGCGGGCGTTCTGGTCTTTCTTGTAAACAAGCCCCGGATGGAACTTGCCCCTGTCGAGCGAGCCAAAGTGGAACTCGCCGATCATTATCGGCTTGTCCACGCCCTCGGGGAGCCTGACCTCGTCGAGGACGTCGCGGTAGATGTTGTAGCTTATGACGTCGCAATATTTCGCGCCGATGTATATCGCCTGCGGGTTGTATTTGGGTATGCCCGCAAAGCGGCAGCCCATATACAGAATGTGCGGCGCGGCGAATTTGACCTCGTTGCGCACCACTCTGTAATACTCTTCAATAAGCTTCATCGAGAACGCAACGCAGTCGTCGTAGGCGCCCTTCGGCGGGAGCTCCTTCGATTTCATGAAGCCGTCCCACGAGGAATGCGACGTCCCCCAAACCGCGTTCAGGTTTTCAATCGCGCCGTATTTGTTCTTCAGGTCGCTCGCGAACACCCGCTTTGCGACGCAGTTTTCCGACGATGTCAGCGTCCATATAGCGTGCGAATCGGGCTTGCCCCAGTTGAGCTCGTTGTCGACAAAAATGCCGATGCAATACGGGTCGGCAAGCTCGCCGGCGCGCTCTTGCAGGTTCTTGCGCACGTTCTTGGCGAACTCTGGGTTGAAGGGGTCGCGGAATTGCCACCAGTAGCCGTCGCTGCCCTCGAGCGCGGGGGCTTTGATCTCGAAGCGGTCGATGTACGGGGTTTTGTCCATCATGAAAATGCGCTTGTCCGAGCTGTTGGCGATCGTGTTCAGCCCCCAGCTCTTCAGGCGGCGATGGCAAATTTCGGCGAACTTTTCCTCCCAGCCCTCGCCGTATTTGCGCATGATGTTGGCGGCGGAAAAATCATACGTTTCCGCGATGCCGCGCTTGACATAGTAGGGGCGCAAAAGCTCGTCGTGGGTGTGGTAGAACTTGGCGAACGCGCTGTCTTGCGCGGGCAGCTCCTTGAAGAAAAATTTTCTGCCGTCGAGCGGCGTAATCCCCGAGTGCGGCGTTACCCTCACCGCCCCGTGCGACCAAAACAGCTTGCCGTCGGGATCGACCATCCACCACTTGCCGCCAATCTTTTCCACGCGGAAATGCCCCGTCGCGCGGAGAGTCGGGCCGTCCGCCCAGCCGCCCCACTTGTCGAGCCCTTTCGCCCCCGTGTGCGCCGCGAGATCAGCCTCTTCGAGCTTCGCCATTTTGGCGAAGTCGGCGTCGGACTCGATTTTGTCGCGCCACGTCTTGTGGATAAACTGGCCGTATTTGTCGATGAACGGGAAGAAGCGGCTTTTGCCGAACGAGAAATAGGCGGGCGTTTTCGCGTTAGCCTTGTCGATAAAGCGCACCTTGCGGAGCGTCCACGTCTTGCCCTCGGCGGGCGCGCGCATGTATATGCGGAGTTTCGCGAGCTTGGAACGGTCGAAAGCGCTTCTGTTGCCGATGCCAAACGGGTTGCCTCGCATTTTCTTCGAGTCTTTGACGATGTCGTAAACTTCGGGGTCGCACATGGGGGCGATGTCGAAGTCGAGAACTGGATCCGCGCCGGTGTGAATATTGAAGACTGCGTAGCCGGATTGCTTGTCGAAGTCGCAAACGGGGTTTTGCAATACCGCCGCGAGCGATGCGCCGTCGGGGGAGTCGATGTCGAACGATACTTGCGCGAAGTTCTCGACGTTTGCCGGGATTGTTATTGCGATGCCCGCGTTCGCGCGCGGCTTCTTTCCGTAAGAGACCTTTACGCCGCCACCGGCTAGCTCAAAGCTCGCGCCCTCGCCCGACACTTTTGAAAAGTCTCGCGCGGCGTCGAAATACACCATATCCGCCCGAGCGGCCGCCGCGGCGGACACCGCCGCAATAAAGCAAACACTTATCAATTTCATAATACCTCCCGTTTTTATTACAAATCGATTTTACCCCTCGGGTCCCGCATTGTCAAAGTAAAAAACGGGTATCTTCGGGAAAAATGGGTATTAAAGCGGAGTCGGATTTGGGCGCGTGAAAATACCCCTATTACTCCGCTTTGGGCGTAAATGGCTCGGTCACGTACGGGTGTACGCTCCGCTTCGCCATTTCCGCCCAAATACTCGTACTAGCCGCACTTTGACGCGCCTAGTCAGCGCGGGCGGGCGTACCACCCGCCCGCGCATGAAGTTTTTTAAATTTGCTTTCGGGTTAAAGCGGAAAATTACAGCGCGCTTTGCGCGCGAGAAAAAAATAGAACGCGCCGCTTCGCATAGGGCGCAGTTCTATTTTTTTTGATGTAAACGGACAGACAGCTGAACGACTCACAAATAAATGACAGGGGAAGAACCGAAAATTTTGCGGGAGCAAAATCGGTTCTTGGGGGCGTGAGCCCCCATAATGCCGTGCAGGCTGCTAGCCTGCCGGAGTAATAGGGGTATTTTCACGCGCCCCCGCGTTACTTCACTTTACTACCAACTCATAGAAGGGCGTGGAGCCGTGTGTTAGGCGGGAGTTGTCTATTTTGACGGAGAGGAGTCCGTCTTGGAGAGTGGTGGGCAGCTTTTCGCGGCGTTCTCCGTTCAGCGCAAGGGCGTAGAGTTCGTAGGTTTTTTGGGGGTCGAGGCGAAGGTTAAGCTCGAGGATTCCGTTTTGCAAGACGGGCACTCCGCCGCTTTGCCCCGCGACGGAAACGTCGTCGTAGGAAAGGTTCATTCCCATGTTGCCCTCTCTCGTGAGGTATATGAGCGTCATGCGGGAGCTGTTCGCGAGCCGCTTGCCGTCCATAGACGTGAGCGCGACCGTCGCGCACACGCTCGAGCGCGCGCCGGCGATAATTTTCGCCGCGCCGTCGAGGCGCTTCGAGAGCGCGATTATCTCGGTGCGCGGGGTCTGGACTGTGAGGGTCATGTCGTTTTGGTTGAGGGTGATCTGCCCGGTGTCGGTCTGGTAGACGCCCGCGGCGATGTCGGTCTTGTTGCCCTTCGGGAGGATTCCCTTTTGGCGCATTTTTTCCGCGAATTTTTCGAGGTCGAAAGTTTTGTTGTTGTTGTCGATCGCCGAGTGGAACCACGCCTCGGCGAGGAATTCGGTGCTGCCCTGCGGGGACATTTCCAAGTCGGGCTTTCGGGGCTTGACGTCGGACGCGGGTTCGGGGACTTCGCCCTCGTACGTCGAAACGAAGCCCGACAGCAGCGCGACCGACGCCTGTTTCAGGTTGAAGCCGCGCACTGCCTCGGGGTTCTCGCGGAGGAATTTTTCCGAGACGTTCATGCGGACGGTCTTTCGGCTTTTCTTGACGTCGCCGCGAATGAAGGTCGCGCTCGAGAGCAGCTCGCTGGCGCGGCACGCGGGCGAGTTGTAGATATTGAAAAAGCTGATGAATTTGCCCTGCGCCGTCGGGAGCGGGACGGCGCCCTCGTGGAGCGTCAAAAACGAGAAGTTTTGGAACGCGGAGTAGGGGGCGAAGAGCGCAGCCATTTCGTGCCTGTATTTATTCCAGAAGCAGTGGTTGTACTCGGAGATTCCGAACGGGCGGCCCTCGATTTTCGTCGTCGCGACATATTTCCAATACGCGCCGAGACCGTCGATAGAGCTTGTCTGGCGGACTTTCGCGTTTTGCAGGTCGAACGACGAGGGGTGGCAGAAGTAGGTGTTGAACGCGACAAAGTCGCTCGTGCGCGAGCGCACTCCGCTGCCGTAGATCGACGCGCCGAGGTTGTTCTGCACGATAAGCCCCTTGTAGCCGCCGTCGCGCAGGACTTTTTTCGCGTAGCGGGTGAATTCTTCGTTGAAGTCCCAGCAGCAGCGTTCCCAGTCGGGGTTGCCGTTGACGATTATGGGCACTTCCTTGAACGAGGCGAAGGCGAATTTTTTTCTCGTGCGCATTCTGGCGTTCCACGCGTCGTTGAGCTTGGAGATGTCGCCGCCGTAGCGATTTTCGAGCCACTTCGCCCATTTGCCATAGATGAATTCTTTGGTTTCGGGGCGGATCTTGTCGCGCGGGTCGCGGTTTGCGTTGTCGTCGAAGCGGCTGTAGCAGATGGCGAGCTCGTTGTAGATTTCCAGGCAGGCGTAAACGGGGTCGTCCTTGAAGGCGATGCCGGTGTAGGGGTTGACGTGGTTGAGCGTCTCGACGGCGGCGTCGCGCCATGTCTCGCGCACGCCCGGGAAGCCGAAGAGCGCGCGCAGCTTGATGTCGTCGCGCAGGTGGAACGAGTTTTCCTTGAGCGGGATCGCGAAAAACGCGTTATATATATAGACGCCGTTTTTCTTGAATTCCGAGACGACGAAATCGTCCAAATCGACGCGCTCGTCCCTGTCGGGCGAGAGCTTGTATCTGCCGCAGCCGTACGAGTTGCGGACGAAATTGTAGCCCATGCGCTTGAACTTCGCGCAGTACTCGGCGGCGACTTTATAGCGCTCGGGCTTCGGGCAGCGCATAAACATGGCGCGCGCGGTTTCGGAAAAGCCTTTAAAGCGCGCGTCCTCGTCGGGCGTTTTTTCAAAGGCGAGGGTTCCGCGCTCGGAGATTATCACGCGCCCCCTGTCGCCGGCTTTTTCCCGCGGGAAAAATCCCGACTGGTCGAGCGCGCTGCCGGGCTTTATCTCGAAGTCGGGCGTGTCGATAGGCGACCACTGGGCGGGGTCGAGCTTTTTTGTCTTGAACATCGGCGGATTGTTCGCCGACAGCGACGCCGCGAAAATCACAAGCGTGTCGAGCTCTTCCGAGATTATCGAGATGCGCTTGATCTCGCCGCGCGGCACGTCGAACTTCGAGACGTAGATTTTCCCGAGGTTGTTTTTTTGGTCCGCCGCCCAGATCGGCATGACGTTCGCTTCAAAGTCGCGGGCGTCCTCGAAAAGCCAAGTGTCGGTTTTGCGGCGCAGCGGGTATTTGATGGATTCGCCGTTTTTCATCTCGATGAGGACGGCGCCGTTTCTGTTTTTGCCGCCGTTGTCGGCCTTGTAAAACGACGTGTGCATAATGAAAAGGCGCGGCGCCCAGAGCGGGTTTTCGACGGAGATTTCTTTCGGCGCTTTGGGCGCGGCGGAGCTTCGCAAAACGACGGCGTTTTTGCCGCCGCTTTTCTTCGCGTCGATAAGCTCGAACGACACCCCTCCGAGCTCGCGCTTTTGCCCGAAAAATTCCGCGACGCCGAGCTTCGCGCCGAACTTGCGAAGATCGGTTTGGGCGTCGATGTTCGCGAATTTGGAAATGTCGAGAGCTTCGCTGTTGCAGCCGTCGGGGATTACGCGGTCGAAGCGGGTGTCGAACGAGATCTCGACGGGCTTTCCCGCCTTTGCCGCGAGCGAGCGCCTGAAATACGCTTTCGCCCAAGCGCGGAGCGCGCGGGTCGGCTTGCCGTCGGCGCCGACAGTGTTGACCACCCCCGCGGGAATGGGCGCCATTTCGGGCAGCCAGCCCGAAAGGCCGTCCTCGAAATCGCCGTTCGGAACAAGCTTTCCGTCGATTTTAAAGTTGTCGTAAAGCGACATTATCTTGAGGAAATCCGCGTTGTTTGGGCGCTTGTGTTCGCCGCCGAACGAGAACGACACTTCCGCGTCGCGGTCGGCGGTTATCTTGAAGCTCACATTGCGCCACTCGTTCTCGGCGTGGGTGAAATAAATGGAGACCAAATTTTTGCGGACTCCGCTATGCTCGGAGATCTTTTTTACGACTCTTACCCCGCTTGTCGCGTCGGAGACTTCGATATTCGCCTCGGACATAATGAGCGCGTACATATTGCGCTTTTCCGCCGCGCCGAAAAGCAGCGCGGGCGCGCAAAAGGCCGCCATTGCCAAAAAAAACGTCTTCATGGGGATAATTTTTAGGCGGGGGCGGTGGGTTGTCAATTAAATCGTTTGCCGGGCGGGCGCGAAAAAAAAACGCGAAAAATAAAATTGAAGCTTTCGTTTTTTTTCGGAATATGTATGGCGATTTTTTTATTATGAACGATTTTGACGACATACCCGAGCGCGGGGAGGGCGGAGACGTGGGCATCGTTGCCTACGCCGATTTTTCCTGCGCCGAGCCCCTCGATTTCGAGCTGGGCGGGCGCCTCGAATCGTTCAACGTGAGGTATGAAACCTACGGCAGGCTCAACGAGGACAAGTCGAACGCGATACTCGTCTGCCACGCCTTGACGGGCGACCACCACTGCGCGGGCGTCTATTCGGTGCTCGACAAAAAATCGGGCTGGTGGAACAACATCATCGGGCCCGACAAGCCGCTCGACACAAACAAATACTTTGTGATTTGCTCGAACTGCATCGGCGGCTGCCGCGGGACTACGGGGCCGTCGACGGTCAACCCCGCGACGGGCGAGCGCTACAATTTGACGTTTCCGGCGATCACGATCCGCGACATGGTGGCGGTTCAGGAGAGGCTTGTCTCGCATCTCGGGATAAAAAAGCTCGCGATGGTCATCGGCGGGTCGATGGGAGGAATGCAGGCTCTCCAGTGGGCGATAGATTTCCCGGGCAGGGTCGAGCGCGTCTGCGCCCTCGCCACGACGTCGCGCCAGAACGCGCAGGCGATAGCCTTCAACGAAGTCGGGCGCTCGGCGATAATGCAGGACCCCGTCTGGAACGGCGGCAATTACGAGCTCGCCCGCGTGCCGAGCGTGGGGCTCGGCATCGCGCGAATGATGGCGCACATCACGTATCTTTCCGACAAGGGGCTCGACGAAAAATTCGGCAGAGACCACAAGAAAATCGCGGGCGCGGAAATCTTCAAGCCGTCGTTCGAGATTGAAAATTATCTGCACTATCAGGGGCAGAGCTTCGTCAACAGGTTTGACGCGAACACGTACCTTTACTTTACCCGGGCGCTCGACCTTTTCGACCTGCGCGCGTACGGCGGAAGCCTCGAGGCGGCGTTCAAAAACGTCGAGGCGCGGACGCTGGTCGTCGGGTTTACGTCGGACTGGCTGTTCCCGCCGGAGCAGAACAGGGAGATTGTCAAGGCGCTTCTTCGCATAGGCAAAAAGGCGTCCTACGCGGAGATCAAGAGCGATCTGGGGCACGATTCGTTCCTGATACATTCGCCCAAACTTTACAGGCTCGTGGAGTGCTTTTTGAATGTCGGGGAATAAAAACATAAAGTCGCTTTCCAAGCGGAAAGTGGAGCTGAAGGCGATAAGCGAATGGGTCGCGGCGGGCGAGAAGGTTCTCGACCTCGGCTGCGGCAGGGGCATTCTCCTCGACGAGCTTTCGCGCCAGAAGAAAATCTACGGCGTCGGGGTCGACAGCGACTTCGAGAAAATCGCCCGCGCGATAAAGCGCGGAGTTAACGTCTACCACGGCGACATTCTCGACATGCTCTCGGCGTTCGGCGACGACTCGTTCGACTGGATAGTATGCTCGCGCACGCTTCCGGAGCTCGAGAACGCGCGCGAGGTCGTCATGGAGGCGCTGCGCGTCGGCAGGCGCGTGGCGGTCGGGTTTGTCAACCACGCCTACTGGCGCAACAGGCTCTCCTACGCGCTCCGCGGCGAAAGGGTCTTGAACGAGGTGTTCGCCTCCAAGTGGGACGACTCGCGCCCGATGAACCCGATTTGCGTAAATTCCTTTAAAGAATTTTGCCAAAACAACGATATAAGAATATTGCGCACGCACTTTCTGCGCGGCGACTGGGAAACCCCCTGCCGCTTCGCGCCGAACTTGCTCGCGGGATACGCCATTTTTGAAATTTCAAGGGAGAAATGACTATGAAAGACAAGGAATGCGAAAAGAAAGAGGGCGCGCCAGGCAGTGCCCTCGCGAATGAAATCAACAAACGCTTTATCGAGGAGCGCAAAATTTTTCTCTGGGACGAGGTCACCGACGAAAGCGCCGCCGACATCGTGCGCAAGCTTCTCTACCTCGACATGCTCGACCACAAAAAGGAAATCACGCTCTACATGAGCACGCCCGGCGGCTCGATCAGCGCGGGAATGTCGGTCTACGACACCATGAAGCTGATAAAGGCGCCCGTGAAGGTCGTTGTCGTGGGGATCGCCATGAGCATGGGCTCGATTCTCCTTTCCGCCGCGCCCAAGGGCAGCCGCTTTTTGTTCCCGAGCGCGCGCGTGATGATCCACCAGCCGCTGATTATGGGCGAAATGAGCGGGACCGCCGTCGACATGCACATTCAGGCGATGGAGCTCGAGCGCATGCGCGAGGAGCTAAATAAAATCCTCGCGGAGGCGTCGGGGCAGCCGCTTGAAAAGATCGCAGCCGACACCGACAGAGACTTTTTCATGACCGCGCAGGAGGCGATAGACTACGGACTCGCCGACGGAATTGTCGAAAGCGTTTAGCCGCGCACAGTGCGGCAAAAAAACGCGGAAAGCGAAATCGCTTCCCGCGTTTTTTATTTTTTGCGCTTTGTTTTTTAGCCCTGCTTTAGGATTTCGAGCATTTCCCTGTCGAGCTTCGCGCCTTTGAAGTTTTCGTACTTCGCCTGCGGGCGGTTCGAGTCGAGCACGCCGAACGAACCCCTCAGCCTCCAGAGGGCCCAGCCCCAGTTTCGCTCTTTGTAGACGCCTAGCAAATCCTTTAGCCACGCCCGCATTACGGGCGCGGGCGTCATATTGTGGCAGCCCATTTCGCCCACATGCACCGCGCCGCCCGACTTTTCCCACGCGCCCCAATTCGTCTCGTAGGTGTCGCGCAGGAATTTTTTGTCGTAGGTTTTGCCCTTGTAAACGAGAGGCCACTTTAGAAGCTCCTCGGGGAAATTCATAAGATGCGGCATCCACACCGCGCGGAAGTGCGTGATTTCCGCGGGCGCGTAGCCGCGCGCGCTTTGGTAGAAATTTTCCACACCCTCAAATTCGAGCATGGGCTCCTTGCCGTAATTGTAGGCGTCGACGCAGATGAGGCGGCCGGGGTCGACGTCGCGAATGGCTTTAATCGCGTGCTTCATCGCCCTGACGTAGCCGCTTCGCAGCTTGGGCGAGCCGGGGGGTTCGTTGACGAGGTCGAAGCTAAGCCGGCTGTTCGGTATGCCCTTGTATCTCTCGGCGAATTTCGCCCACTGGTAGCAGAACGCCTCGAGCGGGGCGTCGTCGACAAACAGGTGCGTCTGCGGCTTGATGAGCGGGTCTTTGTTGACGCAGTATCCGGGCGCGCGGTGGAAATTTATGTTTACGTGTATGCCGTATTGCCGGCCCCATTCGACCGCTTGGTCGATTTGCTTTAGCGGCTCTTCGTCCATTCTGAACCAGTCGTCCTCGGAGCTCCAGCACCAGTAGCAGAGCGGCAGGCGCACGAAGTCGAAGCCCCACTGGGCGATTATCTCGAAGTCCTCCTCGTGGAACGGCCCGAGGTCGTAGTTGCCGGAGCCCTTGAACGTGTTGCCTTTGGGAAGGAACATGTTGAGCAGGTTAAAGCCCCTGCGCCGCGGCAAAGCGGCGCTCTTTTGGGGCGAGCCAAATGGCGTGGAGCACGCTCCGAGCGTTATCGCGCAGGCTGAAGATGCCGATGTTTTCAAAAATTCGCGTCTTTTCATGCGGCGGATAATGCGCGTTTTTTCGCAAAAGGTCAAACACAATAAAGCCTCTCGCGGGTTAACAGTTAACCTAAAGGCGGACGGCCGAGAGCGCGCGGAAACACGCGCCCATGTTGGCGGAGCTAATGAGCTCGGCGAGGGCGCGCTTTCGAGGGTCGAGCGGGTTTTTTATCTCGGCGATTTCGCGCGTTTTTCGCGGCGCGAATTTTACGAAGAACTCCGCTTGGGTGTCGATTCTCGCGTTGGAAAAGCCGCATGAGGCGGCGATGTCGAGCAGGGGGTCGGAACAGGGCGAGAACGTGATGTCGGCGTTGCCCGCGTTGTCAAAAATTTCTTTCTGGTACGAGTGCTTGAAATACGACCTCGCCGTTCCGCTTGGCATTTCCGAAAGCTCCGCCGCGCTTCTAAAGTAGTCGAAGAAAATCAAAACGCCCCGCCAGTTTTGCGCGCAGATTTTTTCAAAAAGCCCGAGAGCGTCAAACGAGGCGTCGATGGAAAATCCCTCGACCCGCGCTTTCGGAAAATATCTCGAAAGATGCTCCGCTTCGGCTTGGGTAGGCTCGGCGAGGGTTTCGGAAAACTCGGGCTCGCCGCCGCGGCGCGAGATTCGCAAAATCCGCTTTTTCCAGCTTCCTCCCGAAAACTTAAACCGCGCGAACGGGCGCGCGTCGAGAAGCTCGTTTGAAATTACCGCGGCGTTTCGCGGGATTAAAATTTCGTCGCCAAGCCGCGCGGCTCGCGAGCCGCTTATTATCTGCCGCTCCGGCTCCGCGCCGATTTCATAAAATTCAAAGCCGCCCTTTCCCCCGAGAAGCGTTTGCGCCGCCTCGCAAACGAGCTCGGAGAACACGCCCGCCTTGAGCGAGGACGCGGTGTAAAAGTCCGCGCCGCTTCCGCCGACGCGCGTTTTCGGCAGGCGGTAGTAGCCGATTTCGGGGTCGTAGAGGCAAGTGCCGATAAACTCTTCCCACGGCAGCGAGACGCTCTCGCCGCCGCCCGAGCGGGCGAAAATTTTTTCTATCGCCGCGTTCACTGCGCGCGGAACTTTCCGTTTTCGACTTCGATTACGCTCCACTTTCCGCGCACGCCGTCGGGCGGGGGAGGCTCGGTCGAGGTCGCGATAATTTGCGAGGAAGGGTCGACGCATTCCCAGAACGCGGCGCGGCGGCTTGCGTCGAGCTCGCCGAGAATGTCGTCGCACAGGATCGCTGGGGCGGTTTGCGCGGCGCGCTTTACCTCGGCGAACTGCGCGAGCTTCAGGGCTATCACCGCCGACCTTTGCTGCCCCTCCGAGGCGTAGGCTTTCGCGTCCGCCCCGCCGATTAAAATTTTAAAGTCGTCGCGGTGCGGCCCGCGCGAGGTCGCCTTTCTCTCGATGTCTTTCGCGCGCGTTCGGGCGAGCGTTTCGAGAAGCGAGGCTTCGTCGTCGGCGTCGCAGTCGGGCTTGATTTTTATCTCCGCGCCCTCGCCGTTTTCCCGCGCGAGAACGGAGTATATCTCCGACGCCGCCGCGCCGAGAGCGCCGAGTTTTTCCTTTCGCGCGGAATAAATTTCCGACGCCGCCCGCGCCATCTGCGCTTCAAACGGCGTGTATTCGGCTGGGTTCGCGGCGCCCGCGCGCAGGAGCGCGTTGCGGTGCGCGAGCGCGCCGTGGTAGATTTTCAGGCTCTCAAAATACCCGCGGTCAATCGACGAGATGAAAATGTCGCAGTCGCGCCGCCGCGCCTCGGGCGAGCCGCGCAGAACGGCGATGTCGGCGCTTCCCATGGCGAGGGCGGGGAATCTGCCGATGAACTCGGAATACTTTATTTCCTCGCCGTCGACGACCGCCTTGCGCTTGTCGGAAATCGAGATTTCGACGGAGCTTTCCTCGCCCGATTCAAGCTCTATCCCTGCGAAAATTCTCGCGCACTTTTCCCCGCGCCTTACGAGCGCCGACATGTCGGGCGTCCGGAACGAGCGCATCGCCCGCAGCATGCCGAGAGCCTCGAGCAGATTCGACTTGCCCTGCGCGTTCCGCCCGCGAATCCAGACGTTTTGCGAGCCGAGCGGAACGTCGGCGAACTCGGCGTTTCTGAAATTTTCAAGCCTGACAAATTTAATCTTCACAAAATTTCAAAGTTGTGTAGGGTTGTATTAAATTTCGATGTTGTAAAGTTTTTTCTAAATGGAAAAAGGAACGGATTTCTTGCAGGAGGCGCTCGAGCGCAAAGAGGACGACTTTGAGGCGTCGCTGCGGCCGTCGGGCTTCGACAGCTTCGCGGGGCAGCCAAAGACGGTCGAGCGGCTGAAAGTCATGGTCGGGGCGGCGCGAAAGCGCGGCGAGCCCCTCAACCACATTCTCCTCCACGGGCCGCCCGGGCTCGGGAAAACGACGCTCGCGTTCATTCTCGCGAACGAGATGGGCGCGCAGGTTCGCGTGACGTCGGGGCCGGTCATCGAAAAGGCGTCCGACCTCGCGGGCCTGCTCACAAACCTTCAGGAGGGCGACATTCTCTTTATCGACGAAATCCACAGGATCTCGCGCACCGTCGAGGAATTTCTCTACAGCGCGATGGAGGATTTCCGCATCGACATCATGATCGACCAAGGGCCGAACGCGCGCAGCGTCAGGCTCAACGTGCCGCGCTTTACGCTAATCGGGGCGACGACCCGCACGGGGCTTTTGAGCTCGCCGCTGCGCAGCCGCTTCACCCTCCAGACGAGGCTCGACTACTATTCCCGCGCCGACTTGGCGTCGATCGTCCGCCGCTCGTGCGGGCTGCTCGGCGTCGAAATCGACTCGCACGGCGCGGACGAAATCGCCCGCCGCTCGCGCGGGACGCCGAGAATCGTCAACAACATCATACGCTTTGTGCGCGACTACGCGCAGGAGAGGGCGTCGGGAAAGATAACCGGCGCCGTCGCCAAAGCCGCGCTCCAAATGCTCGAGATCGACGAAAACGGCCTCGACGAAATGGACAAGCGAATGCTGCGCGTGATGGCCGTCAACTACGCGGGCGGGCCCGTCGGAATCGGGACGGTCGCCGTCGCGGTCAACGAGGAAGCCGACACGCTCGAGGAAGTCCACGAGCCGTATCTCATTCAGGAGGGGTTCGTCAAGCGCACGCCGCAGGGCAGGGTGCTGACGGAAAAAGCGTGGAATGTTCTCGGCGCGGACGGGCTGAGCCAGCCGCAGGGAACTCTCTTTTAATGGCGCGGGTGGATTATATCGTCGCGGGCTGCGGCGTCGCGGGATCGTGCGTTCTTTACGAGCTTTTGCGGCGCGGCAAAAAAGCCGTCGGCGTCGACGACTCCCTGCGCGATGCGGCGAGCCTTGTCGCGGCGGGCGTGATAAACCCGATAACGGGAAAGCGGCTTGTAAAAAGCTGGCGAAGCGCCGAGGCGCACCCCTGCGCGAAAAAGTTTTACAAGGCGCTCGAGCGCGAGCTTGGCGCGCGCTTTTATAGGGAGAGAAAAATTTTGCAGCTTTGCAAATCGCCCGAAGAGGACGCCCTTTGGAGCGAACGCGCCGGGCTCGGCGGATACCGCGAGTTTGTCGGCGAACGCAACGAGGCGGGATCCTTCGGAATTTTAAACGACGCGTTCGGCTCGCGCTTTGTGGAGCGCTCCGCGTGGGTCGAGCCGCGCGCGCTGATCGACGCGTTCAGAAAATATTTTCTTTCCCGCGGCGTTTTGATTGAAAAAAATTTGGACTTTTCCGAAATAGATTCGGGCGGCGGGCTTCTTCGCTGGGGAGATTTTTCCGCGCGCGCGATAATTTTTTGCGACGGCTGGCGGGTTGTAAAAAACCCGTATTTTTCGTGGCTGCCATACCGCCCCGCGAAAGGCGAAATTTTAGAAGTCAAATCGCCCGCGCCGCTGCCCGAGCACATAATCCACAGGGGGAACTGGCTGATGAAAGTTTCGGAAAACTCGTTCAGAATCGGCTCGACTTGGGACAGGGAAAACCTCGGCTGCTCTCCGACGCCCGCCGCGCGCGCGGAGCTTTTGGGGGCGGTCAAAAAATTTTTCCGAAGCGAAGTTTCCGCCGAGGTGTCCGCGCATTTCGCGGGCGTTCGCCCATGCACCGCGACGACGCGCCCGCACATCGGCGCGCACCCCGCCGACCCGCGCTTTCTCTCGTTCAACGGGCTCGGTTCGAAGGGCTGCGCGCTCTCGCCATACATGGCGAAAATTTTTTGCGGGTGGCTTTGCGGCGAGAGCGCGCTCGACCCCGAGGCCGACCTTTCCCGCCACGCGGCAAAATTTTTCAATCGCCCAAAAACGGAGGTTAGTTAATAAATATGAAAAACAGATATTTTATAGCCGCTCTTTCAAGCGTCGTTTTTTGCGCGCTCGCGCTCGCCGAGCCGTTTTGGAACATGGGCGCGTTCGACTGGTCGGAGGCGGAGGCCTCATACTCGGGCGCGCTCGCGGAGAAGTCGTTTTCAACGTCGGACCCGCGCCCGCTGCGCGTCCACGCCGCGCGGCTTTCGGCGGAAAAAGTCTCGGCTTTGCAGACGCCGAAAGACCCCGACTGGGGAAAGCCCATGCCCGACTTTCCGAGCCTTAACATCGCGACGCGCCGCCAGACGACTCGCGAATTTCTCGCCTCTCTTATGGAAAAATTCGGGAGTGAAAAAACGTTTGTCTTGGCGTGCAACACTTCGCCGTGGAGCCCGTTCAGCCCGAAGAAACCGCACAAGTACGCGAACTTCTCGGGAATGGTCGCGACCGACGGCGAGGTTGTCTCGCGCGGCGGCGCGAGCGCGGAAAATTACCCGATTTTCTTCCTCGACAAAAATGGCGGCTACGGCATCAAAGTTCCGTCCGCGGGCGAGGACTTGTCGGCTTGCAAGTTCGCGGCGTTCGCGTTCGGGACGCTGCTTGAAAACGGCGCGCTCTTCGACGAGCTCGAAAATAAGCCCTATTTCGCGCGGCACCCCTCGCACATAAAGCGGAAAAACCCACTCATCGCGATCGGCTTCGACGCGAAGAAAAAATACATTTTTATCCTCGCGATTGAGGGCAGAATGAAGGGCGTCAGCGAGGGCGTCGACGCCATGGAAATGGCGCGCGCGATGAGGTTTTTCGGCGCGAGCGACGCGGTTTTGATGGACGGCGGGGGCTCGACGACGCTTCTTGTCGTCGACGAAAAAACGCGCGGCATAAAAAAGCTTACGCGCCACGGCAAGGGAGACCCAGAGCGCACCGTCGCGCTGAATCTGGCGTTTTATCTAAAGGAGAATCCGCGCGCAAAAAAAGGCGGCGAAAACAATTAAGCTCTCTTTAAAAAATCAAAGAACCTGCGTTTCGCCGTCAAAGAAATCGGGCGCAGTGTCGTTCTCCCAGCCGTTGAGAGAGAGAAATTTTTTCGCGAAAACGTAGCCTTTCAAAATTTCGGGGGAGGCGTCGCCGACGGCGCGCAGTGCGGCGTAGAGAGCCTCGAGGGTCGCGAGCCCGTCGGGGTCGGAGGCGATTTTCGAGACGCGCGGATAGGCGGTTTTGACGCTCGGGGGAATCGAGCGCAAAACGGGGCTTCCCTTTATCTTCGCGCGAACCTTGCCGAGCAAAAGCCAAGTGGAGTCGAGCAAAAGAATCGGCATTCCGGCGTCGGCGGGCGAGATTTCGGGCGCGCCCATTTCGAGAAGGACAAAGCCTGTGGCGTCGAAAGAGAAGCCGTCGGACGCCTTCAGAAACGAGAAGTTCGGGTGCCCGTGCAGGCATCGCAGGGAGCACTTCGATATTTTCTCGCGCGGGTGCCGCACGACGGTGATTGGCGTTTTCATTGCGCGATTGTTTTGCAGAAATTTGCCCCGCGCGTCAATCTTCAAGAGGCGAAAAAAAGTTGCCTTTTTGAGAGGATATGGAAGTATGGCGCTTTATTTTCAGCAAAATGAGCCAAGAACAAGAAAATATTAAGGACAATTCACACGATCTTTACGCGGTCAGAAAGGCGAAGCTCGACGCGATGCGCGCAAAGGGCTTCGACCCGTTCCGCGCCGAATGGGAGCAGACCCACACGAGCAAAACCGCGGTCGAATCATACGACCAGTCGCTCCCCGAGGGCGAAAACACCGAGCACGAAGTCAGCGTGGCGGGGCGCGTTCTCGTGTTCAGGCTGATGGGCAAGGCGAGCTTTCTTAAAATTCAGGATAGAGACGGCATAATCCAGCTTTACGTCTCGCGCGACGCGCTCCCCGAGGGGGTTTACAACGAGGACTTCAAGAAAAACCTCGACCTCGGCGACATCATCGGCGCGCGCGGAAAACTTTTCAAGACGAAGACCGGCGAGATAACCGTCAGGGTGGTCGGATACAAAATGCTCGCCAAGAGCCTGCGCCCGCTGCCCGAGAAGTGGCACGGCCTTACCGACAGCGAGCAAATCTACCGCCAGCGGTATCTCGACCTTATGGTAAACCGCCCCTCGCGCGAGCGCTTCAAGCTGCGCAGCGCGATTATCCGCGAGATCCGCGAATTTTTGTGGTCGCGCGATTTTGTCGAGGTCGAGACGCCGTCGCTGCACGCTATCGCGGGGGGCGCGGCGGCGCGCCCGTTCATCACGCACTTCAACGCGCTCGACTGCGACTTCTACCTGCGCATCGCGCTCGAGCTTTATCTGAAGAGAATGCTCGTCGGCGGCTTCGACCGCGTGTTTGAGATCGGGCGCGTGTTCAGAAACGAGGGCGTCGACCGCAAGCACAACCCCGAGTTCACCATGCTCGAGGTCTATCAGGCTTACTCCGACCACAGGGGAATGATGGAGCTTTTCCGCTCGATGATAAAGCGCATCTGCGAGAATGTCCTCGGCACGACGAGCATTCCGCGCGCCGACGGCGGCACGATAGAGCTCGGTGGCGACTGGCGCGAGGTGGACTACAAAGACCTCGTCGCGGAGGCGACGGGCAACCCCGACTGGTTCTCGCTGCCGCGCGACGAAAAGCTCGCCGCGGCGAAGGCTCTGGCGAAAAAGACAAACGCCGACCTCGAGCTCGCCGACGACCTCGAGGACTATGAGATCACCAACAACGTTTACGGAAAGCTCGTCGAGCCGAACCTCATTCAGCCGACGTTCGTCATGCACATTCCGCGCGAGCTCTGCCCGCTCGCCAAGCTCAACAAGGCGGATCCGCGCGTGCTCGACGTGTTCGAGCTTTGCATAAACGGGCAGGAAATCGCCCCCGCGTATTCCGAGCAGAACGACCCGTTTATTCAGCGCGAAATGTTCGAGGCGCAGGTCGGCGAGGAAAAGCAAAACCTCGACGAGGACTTTCTTACCGCGCTCGAATACGGCATGCCCCCCGCGGGCGGAATGGGCATCGGCATCGACAGGCTCATAATTCTTTTGACGGGAGCGTCGAATATCCGCGACACGATTTTGTTCCCGTCGCTGCGCCCCGAATAGCGAATGAAGTGGTGGGTCTACATCGCGCTGAGGCAGCTTTTCCCGAAGGGGAGGGCGGTGTCGTTTTTTGCGGCGGTGTCGGTGCTGGGCGTGGCTCTCGGCGTGCTCGGGCTTTTCGGGACGCAGAGCGTGATGAACGGCTTCCACGCGCAGATAGGCGTAAAGCTCCGCGACACCACGGGCGATGTTATTATCCGCCAAAACGGCAGGGCGATGTTCGGGATCGACGGCCTCGTCAAAAGCCTTAAGGCGCGCCCCGGGGTCGTGGCGGTCGAGCGCGTCGCGCGCGGGCCGGTGATGATGCTCGTCGGAAACGTCCCGACTTTCCCGATATTGCGAAGCTACGACACCGTAACCGGCGAGTGCGCGATTCCGGTGGCGGAAAAAAATTTCGTCATCATGGGCGACATCGGCAGGCTCGACGACGACTCGATAATCGTCGGGCGCAACCTCGCCGCGAGCGCGGGAATTTCCGTCGGCGACAAGGTCGACATAATTTCGCCCACGATGCTCGACAAAATCAAAAAGGACGAAGTGCCCATGCCCGCGCGGCTCGACGTCGTGGGGCTTTTGTCGACGGGCTTTTCCGACGCCGACTCGAACATCGCGCTCGTTTCGCTGCGCCGCATGCGCGAGCTCTACGGCCTCGGCGACGGCTCGCACGCGCTCGTCATCAGGCTCGCCGACGGCGCCGACTGCGAGCGCTTCGCCGACGAAATCCAGCCGTCGCTCAAATATCCGATGAGAGCGTCGACGTGGCTTACGAGCAACGCGGCGTTTCTGCGCGTGATAAAAATGGAAAAGGTGATGATGTCGCTAATCATCGTGCTGATAATTTTGGTGGCGTCGTTTTCGATTTGCATATCGCTTTACACCTCGGTTCTGCGCAAGACGCGCGAGATAGGCTTGATGTGCGCCATGGGCGCGCGCCCGTGGCAGATCGCCGCGGCGTATTGCTTTCAGGGGTTTGTCATCGGCGTGTTCGGCGCGCTCGCGGGGCTCGGGCTGACGTGGCTCGTGCTATATTTCAGGGAGCCGATCGTCCAGCTCGTCGTGGGGCGCGAGGCGCTGATGGAGTTCTACCACTTCGCGCACCTGCCGGTAAAATACGAGCTCGCCGACGCGCTCTGGGCGTGCGGGTTCTCGGTGTGCCTTTGCACGCTCGCGGGGTTTTTGCCCGCGCTGCGCGCCGCGCGCCTAAAAGCTTCGGAGGCGATGCGGAATGAATAGCGGAATTGGCAAAGAGGTTTTGGCGGCGTCGGGCGTGCGCAAAAAATTCAGGTCTCCCGACGGCGGCGAGATCGAAGTTTTGCGCGGGGCGGAAATCTCGCTAAGGCGCGGCGAAAGCCTGAGCCTGCGCGGCGAAAGCGGCGCGGGAAAGACGACATTTTTAAATATTCTCGCCGGTCTTGAAGCCCCCGATTCGGGCGAAGTTTATTGGGACGGCGCGCGCGTGGACAATCTCTCGAACGCGCGGCAGGCGCGCCTGCGCGGCGGGTTTATGGGCTTCGTGTTCCAAAATTACTGCCTCGTGCAGGAGCTCGACGCGGTCGGAAACGTGTGCCTTGCGGCGAGGATCGCGGGCGAATACTCAGCGGCGTCGAAAGCCCGCGCGCGCGAGCTTCTGGAGCGCGTGGGGCTAAAGGACAGAATGAGGCATTTGCCGTCGCAGCTTTCGGGCGGCGAGAAGCAGAGGGTCGCGGTGGCGCGGGCGATTATGAACTCGCCGCGCGTGATTCTCGCCGACGAGCCGACGGGCAACCTCGACGAGCGCACCGCTTCGGAGGTGATGGACATGTTCCTTTCGCTTTGCCGCGAGCGCGATACCGCGCTTCTTCTTATAACCCACAACCCCGATTTCGCGAAGCTGACCGACAGGCGCGTCGTCCTCTCCGCGGGGGTCGCCTCCGAACAATAGGCTGGGCGCTTGAAAAGCCGCCGCGATTTTTTCGCGGCTTCGAGTTTTTATAATTGGCGCCGAACTTTTGCGCTTTTTGAAAAAAGAGAAGGCTGGCAACGTACCCCCACGTTGCCAGCCCCGTTGTTTTCTACTTTATTTATTACCCCATCTCCCGTAGGAGAAATGTTTTAGTATGGTTTCAGTCTTGGGATAAAAATCGCGGTGTCAACATATTTTTTTAAAAAATTTTAAGCGCGCTTGCGTTCGGGCGAAAATACTGGTATCGTTCGCTCCGTTTTATGATTAAATTTTTGGCGTTCATATCGGCTTTGCTTTTGGCGCAGGCGGGATTTTGCGGCGAATCTGCTCTGGCGTTTCCGCCGCCGCAGTCGGCGTATCCGCAAGCCTCCGGCGTGTGGGAGACGCTCGCGGCGCGGGCGCAAAGCGCGCCGTTCAACGTGTTCGCGACTCTCATTTTCGGCTGCGCGATCGTCCACACATTTTTTTACCGGAGATTTCTCGAATGGTCTGAGCACCTCGAGCGGCGCGCGAGGCTCGCGGGCGGATTTGAAAAGGGCAGGCGGCGCGGAAAAAAGCGCGCGGTGTTCATGGCGGAGGTTTTTCATCTGCTCGGCGAGGTAGAGGCCATCTTCGCGCTTTGGCTCGTCCCGCTTTTTATCGGGTTCGCGCTGTGCTACGGCTGGAGCGGCCTTACGGCGTATCTCGACAACCTCACGTTCGAGCGCGGAAAATATGTCGAGCCGGTGTTTGTTGTCGCGGTGATGTGCGTCGCGGCGACGCGCCCGATTATCCAGCTTTCGGGCGACATCATCAGCATGTTCGCGAGGCTCGGCGGCGGGCGCGTCTGGGCGTGGTGGGCGTCGATTATCGTAGCGGGGCCGCTGCTCGGATCTTTCATCACCGAGCCCGCGGCTATCACGATCTGCGCGGCGCTCCTTTCGGAAAAGTTTTTTTCGCGAAACCCCACGATGAAGTTCCGCTACGCGACGCTCGGGCTTTTGTTCGTCGCGGTGTCCGTCGGCGGGACGCTGACGCATTTCAGCGCGCCGCCCGTTCTTATGGTCGCCTCGCAGTGGGGCTGGGACATGCCGTTTATGCTTGAGAATTTCGGCTGGAAGGCGGTTGTGGGCGTCGCGGTTTCGGTCGCGGCGGTCGGGCTTTTGTTCAGGCGGGAGCTCGCAAAAATGCAGTCCGCGCCCGCGAGAAATTCGGCGTCGGGAAAATTCGAGGGCAGGGCGCCGGCGTCGGTCGTGGCGGCGCACGTGGCGTTTCTGGCGTTCATCGTTGTGAGCCTGCACCACCCGGCGCTTTTCATTTTCGCGTTTTTGCTGTTTCTGGCGTTCGTCGGCGCGACGTGCCACCACCAGTATTCGCTCGACCTTAAAATGCCGCTGCTCGTCGGGCTGTTTTTGGCGGCGCTGGTCACGCACGGCGGCTTGCAGGCGTGGTGGATAGAGCCAGTCCTCGAGAACCTCGGCGAGGGCGAGGCGTTCGTCGGCACGCTCGTTTTGAGCGCGTTCAACGACAACGCCGCGATAACGTATTTGGCGACTCTCGCGCCGAACTTCTCGCCGCGAATGCAGTATGTGGTCGTGGCGGCGGCGGTGTCGGCGGGCGGGCTTACGATAATCGCGAACGCTCCCAATCCGGCGGGAGCCGCGATTTTGCGCAGGCGCTTCGGCAAGGGCATTTCCCCCGCGAGGCTTTTTCTCGGCTCCGCGCTGCCGACGGCGATCGTCTCGGCGGTGTTCTACTTTTTTTAGCCGCGCCTAAAGCTTCGCGCGCGGGTGGCTCGCGCGGTGCTCTTCGACGAGTTTTTTCGTGCCCAGATGCGTGTATATCTGCGTCGTCGAAAGGCTCGCGTGGCCGAGCATTTCCTGAAGCGAGCGCAGGTCGATGCCGTTGTTTACAAGGTGCGTGGCGAACGAGTGCCGCAGCTTGTGCGGGGTGATGTCGCTCGGCAGCCCCGACATGGCGAGATATTTTTTCAGCATTCGCTGGACGTATCTCGGATACGCGGGCTTTCCGCTTTTTAGCGTGATGACGAAGTCGTCGGGCGAAGTCGCGGCGGAAAATTCGCCGCGCCAAAGGCGCAAAACTTCGCCAGCCTTTTCGCCGAACGGGCAGAGGCGAAGCTTGGAGCCCTTGCCCAAAACCCGCGCGGTGTTCGTGGAAAAATCGACGTCGCGCCACTTCATTTTGCAAAGCTCGCTCACGCGCAGGCCCGCGCCGTAGAGAAGCTCTATGCAAAGGCTCTCGCGCACGGAGTCGGTTTTGTCGGCGCGTTCGCTTCCCGCGTTTTTTGGCGCGGAGAGCAGCGCGGGCATCGAGCTTTCGCCGAGGAATACGGGAAGCTCGCGCTTTAGCTTTGGAAGCCTGACGAGCGAAAACGGGTCGGCTTCGGCGTCGCCGGTTTGGACTAAAAATTTGTAGAACGAGCGCACCGCGGAAATCTTGTTGTGGAGCGTGGAATGCTCGCAGCGCGAGCCGAGCTCGGCGACATACGCGCGCGCGACGCGCTTGTCGGCTTTGCTAAAATCGCCCCCCGCGTAGCCCGTCCGCCCGAGCCACGCGAGCCACTCTTCGACAGCCTTGCGGTAGTTGCGCACGGTGTAGGGCGAGTATCTGCGCTGGCGCTCTATTCTGAAGATGAACGCGTCGAGCTCGGGTGTGGGAGTTTTTTCCATTCGTCAAAATTGGAAAAGCAAAGCCGCCGAACCGATGTAGGCGTCGGCGAAGCCGCGCAAAAAGACGTAGTAGAGCAGCGCGCCGAGCGCGAGCCACGGGCCGAACGGAAACGCGAGAGGGTCGGCCTCGGTACCGTCGTCAAATTTTTTTGGAGCGGATTTTTTCTTCGAGAATTTTTTTGTCGCGGCGATCGGCACAAGGGTGAGCGCGCCGATTATCGAGCCCGCGAAGATCGCGAACAGCGCGCCTTTCCAGCCGCAGAACGCGCCGATGCACCCCGCGAGAATTACGTCGCCCTCGCCCATCGCCTCTTTTTTAAGAACGCACCCGCCGAGCGTCCGCACCCAATACAGCACGCCCGAGCCCACGATTATCCCCGCGGCGGATCTCGCGCCCGAGATTATCACCTCGGCGGCGAACGGCGCGCCGTCGGGGTATTCGCCCTGAATTTGCGGCATCGCGAGCGACAGCCCAAAGCCGAGAACCGCCCCGCCGACCGTCGCGAAGTCAGGGAGCGTCATCGTGTCGATGTCGACGCCCGCGCAGAAAATCATAAGCGAGCCGAACACCATTCCGCCGACAGCCTGCTGCGGCGGCAGAACAAGCCACATCGCCAAAAACAGCGCGGCCGTCGCGAACTCGACAAGCGGGTATCTGAACGAGATTCTCGATCCGCAGCAGCGCGCCTTTCCGCGGAGGAAAAACCAGCCGAGGATCGGAATGTTGTCGTGCCATTTTATCGGCTTGCCGCACGCGCAGTGCGACGGCGGCGAGACTATTGACTCGCCTTTCGGGATTCGGATTATGCAAACATTCAGAAAGCTCCCCGCGCACGCCCCTATGCAGAAGAAAAACGCGGAGATAATTTCCGGAAATTGCGCGGCGGCTTCACTTATGCCCATAGAGATTCTCCTTTAGCGTTTCGAGCATCAGCGCGCCGAGAAGCGGCTTGCCCGTCCAAATTGAAAGCGACTTCGCCCCCTGCCACGCGAGCATCGCCAAGCCGTTTTCCGCGGCGAGCCCCCTTTCACGCGCGGCGACCACCGAAGCGGTCTCGCCGTTTCTGCGGTACGGCATGTCGAGGAACGCGCAGCTTTCGGGAATTTTTGAAAAGTTTAAAACAGGTTTGTCGGAATCTTTGAGCCCCACGGAAGTCGCGTTTACGATTATCGCGCCGCTTGGAACGAGGCTTTCGATTTTATCGAGCGGGGCGGTTTCGACCTCGAAGCCGTTTTCGCGGATATCGCGCGCGAAGGCGGCGAGCCTTTCCGCGCTCCTGTTGGCGACGATTAGCCGGCGGCATCGCTCTTTGATTATCTCGCCCGCCGCGCCTCTCGCGGCTCCGCCCGCGCCGAGCAACACGACGTCGGCGTTTTCAAAGCCGCGCCCGAGAGCGAGCTTCGCGGCTGCCGAAATTCCGAAGCCGTCGGTGTTGTAGGCTTTCCAGCCGCCCGCGATCGGGAATAGCGTGTTGCAGGCGCGGGCGTCTTTCGCGGAAGAGTCGAACTCGGCGGCGATATGCATCGCCGCTTCTTTATGCGGAATGGTGAGGTTTACGCCGGAAAAATTTTTTTCGCGCAAAAATTCGAGGGCGCGTGCGAGATCTTCGGGGGCGGTCTCTATCGCCACATACCGCGCGAGCGCGAACGCATCGTCGGTTTCGGAGATTTTTTTAAGCGCCGCGTTTTGCATAAGCGGGCTCAGCGAGTGCGCCGCGGGATACCCGAGCACCGCGAAAAATTTTTCGCCGCCGCGCCGCTCGAGCGCGCCGCCGAACAAATCTTCCGCCTTAAAAAAATCAGCCATGATTAAATTGAATAGTCGCGCTCGCCGAAAAGAAAAGTCCCCACCCTTATCATCGTCGAGCCGAATTCTATCGCGCGCTCGAGGTCGCCGCTCATGCCCATTGAAAGCTCGCCGAGGGGCGTTTTAAATTCGTCTTGGAGTTTGTCGCGCAAATTGCGCAGGTTCTCGAAGCACCGCGCGGCGGCGGAGTCTCCGCCATCGAGCGGTGCGATTGTCATCAAACCTTCGACCGAAATATTTTTTTTTGAAAGCGCAGCCTCGAGAAGGGCTGGGGCTTCTTCGATGTCGGCGCCGAACTTCGCGGGGTCGTTGCCGGCGTTTACCTGCAGGAGAATCCGCATGGTTTTCCCGATTTTTTCGGACTCGGCGTCTATCTTTGAAAGCAGCCTTTCGGAATCGACGCTCTGTATGCGCGAGGCTCTCGCGACGGCGTTTTTGACCTTGTTCGTCTGGAGGTGCCCGATCAGCTCCCACTCGATTTTAAGAGCCCGCCCGCGCGGGCTGTCGAATTTTTCGGACAGTTCCTGCACGCGGTTTTCGCCGACCGCGCCGAAGCCGTATCTGGCGGCGTATTCCGCGGCGTCGATAGGGTGCGTTTTTGTGACGGGCAAAATCCGCACGCTCGCGGTTTCGCGCCCGCGCTTTTGGCAGGCGGCGGCGACGCGCCCTTCGAGGCGCTTGCAGTTGTCGCAAAACACGCTGTAGTCTATCATTGAGCCTTTTTGTTGTTGGCGGACGCCTTCAGCAGGCGCGTGCCGAATTTCCAGAGCGGGCCGGTGATATTCGCGGCGTTCGTCAGAACTTCGTCGAGGGCGCCCACAAATTTATCGACCTCTTTTTCGGTTATTATAAACGGCGGGAGAATTTTCATCGCGTCGAGCCCGTGGCTCGCGACCTGCGTGAGGATTCTGTGCTTGTCGATCATGGAGGTTACGATCATCTGGGTAAAGAGCGCGTCGTTCGCCAATTTTAGCGACTTCCACGCGAGCTTTTGCCCGAGGCCTTTCGGCTCCTGAAATTCTATCGCGATCATCAGACCCTTGCCGCGCACCTCTTTTATGTAGGAATGCTTTTCCTTGAGAGCGTTCAGCTTTTCGAGCAAAAGCGCGCCCATCTTAGCGCAGTTCTCGACCATGCCCTCGTTCTCGATGACGGAAATCGCCGCGAGCCCGCAGACCATGGCGAGGTTGTTTCGCCCGAATGTCGTAGAGTGCACGACGCACCTGTCGAGCGTCGAGAACGAGCTTTGGTGTATCGCGCGCGTTGTCACGAACGCCGCCGCGGGGACGTATCCGCCGCTGAGAGCCTTCGCGACCGTGACGATGTCGGGGTCGAGATTCCAGTGCTGGAAGCCGAACCATTTGCCCGTGCGCCCGAGCCCCGTCTGGACTTCGTCGGCGATGAACAGCGTGCCGTATTTGCGGCAAAGCTCCTGCGCCTTGGGGAAGTAGTCGTCGAGCGGGTAGTTGACGCCCTTGCCCTGAACGGGCTCGAAAATGAACGCGGCGACGTCGCCTTTTTTAAGCTCCGCCTCGAGGGCGCCGATGTCGTAGTGGGGCACGTTGCCCGCGCCCGGGAGCATTTCGCCGTAGCCGTCCTGAAAGTGCGGCGACTTCGTCAGCGAGAGCGAGCCGTATGTCAGCCCGTGGTAGCCGCTCGACATCGACAGAACCCTGTTGCGCTTCGTGTGTGCGCGCGCGAATTTTATCGCGCCCTCGTTCGCCTCGGTGCCGGAATTGCAGAAGAACACGGCGTCGCAGCGGTTGTTGAGAAGCTTTACGAGCCTCTCGGCGAGAAGCCCGCTGAGCAGCGCGCAGTCGAGCTGGACCATGTTCGACAAATCCATGTCGATGGCGTCTTTGACAGCCTTGGCGATGACGGGGTGGTTGCGCCCCATGCCGAACACGCCGTAGCCCGTCAGGAAATCGAGGTATTCGTTGCCGTCGAAGTCGTAGAGATACGCGCCCTTGGCCCTCTTGTAGCACTTGTCGAAGCCGATTGTGTGCAGAACCGCCGCGAGGGTGCGGTTCATGTATTTTTCGTGGAGCCGGTAGTTTTCGCCCGCGCGGGACTCTATCAATTCTTTTATGTCGAATTCTTTCATTGATAAAAAATTTTTCCTGTCTAACTTTAGGCGGCAAAGAAAATACTTCAAACATTATTTCAATGGAAAATATGCTTGCGCATTTCGTGGTTGATTTCGACCCGTTCGCGTTTCGGTTTCCCGAGGGCTGGGGGATCGAGGGCGTCAGGTGGTACGGGCTGTCGTATCTGGCGGGGTTTGTAATCGCCCTGCTGCTTTTCAACTACTATTATAAAAAGGGCAAAAGCCCGTTCAACCCCGACGACAATTCGTCGCTGATAACGTATCTGCTCTTTGGCGTGATAATCGGCGGGCGGCTCGGCTACATGCTTTTTTACGACTTCGGCAATTTTGTCTCGAACCCGCTTTCGGCGCTCGAGATCTGGCGCGGCGGAATGGCGAGCCACGGCGGGTTTATCGGGTGCGTCGTGGCGATGATTCTTTTCGCCAGAAGCAGAAAGGCGTCGTTCTGGGAAGTCTCGGACATCGTCGTGATCTCGTGCGCGCCCGGGATATTTTTAGGGAGGCTCGCCAACTTTGTAAACGGCGAGCTTTGGGGCAAAATCTCCGACGTTCCGTGGGCGATGATTTTCCCGAACTCCGCCCCGCGCGCGGAGCTCGCATACATCGCCGCGCGGCACCCGTCCCAGCTCTACGAGGCGTTCGCGGAGGGAATTTTGATTTTCGCGATTTTGCAGTGGCGCTTCTGGAAGTCGAAGCTTCCCGCGGGCAGGCTCTCGGGGGAATTTCTTTCGATATACGCCGTCGTGCGCGTCGTCTGCGAGATTTTTCGCGAGCCCGATGTCGGGGTGGCGCCCATCTTGGGGCTTAGCAGGGGGACGTTCTATTCGATCATCACGTTCGCCGCGGGGGTCGCGATTATAGTTTACTCGAACCGCAAGGCGCGCCGGGGGGCCGCGGAAAAATGACCGCCCGGCTCGGGCGCGGCGAGATTTTTTTGTTGTCGCGGGCGGGTCTTTGCGTAAATATGCGCGGAAAGCTTTTCAATGGGGACTTTCAATAAATACATCTTTAGGCAGGTGGTCGCGGCGGCGCTGATGACGGTCGCGCTGTTCGTGTTTGTGCTCGTGATCGGGAACGTGCTCAAGGAGGTCGCCCCCGAGCTCGCGGCGGGCAGGCTTTCGCCGGCGTTTTTTCTGTACATCGTCGCGCTGATTATCCCGGGGGTGATTCCCTACGCGCTGCCAATGGGCATGCTTACGGGCATTCTCTTGGTGTTCGGCAGAATGTCGGCGCAGAGCGAGGTCGTGGCGATGAAAGCGTGCGGGCGCTCGATTTTTTCGATGTCCGCGCCCGTCTTTTTTGTGGCGATCTGCGCGTCGCTCTTTTCGGTGGCGATAAACTTTTACTACGCGCCCGCCGCCGACCACGCCTACAAGACCGCGCTCAAGAACCTTATCCGCGCGAACCCGCTGCGGTTCATTCAGCCCGGGTCGTTCGTGCGCGATTTCCCGGGATACGTCATTTACGCGAACTCCTCCGACGGCGCCGAGCTTGTCGGCTTCAGAATTTGGGAGCTTGACGGCGCGGGGCGCGTGAAAGTCGCAATGCAGTCCGACCGCGCCGCGCTCTCGTATGACGACGACCGCGACGAGATTGTCCTCACCCTCAAAGACGGCGGAGCCGAGCGCGCGCGCCCGGAAGACCCCGAGGATATGAAAAACCTCGACTCCCTCACGTTCGGGGAATTTTCTGTAAAGCTGCCGCTCGCGGAGATAATCGGCGCGATGGACAACGGCGCAAAGCGCCTCAAGCGAATGACGCTTGGCGAGCTTCTCGAGGCGCGAAAATCGTGGCATCCGCGCCCCGAGGGGCAGACCACGCCAGAGCTCGCCTTCCGCGACAAAATCGAGGTGCAGCTGCAAATCCAAAACAATTTCGCGATGGCGTTCTCGATATTTTCGATGGTCGTCCTCGCCGTTCCGCTCGGGATAAAGGCGAGCCGCACCGAGACGTTCGCGAACCTCGCGATGGCTGTCGCGCTCGCGATGAGCTACTACATGATGACCGTCGTGATTTCGTGGCTTGAAAAATATCCGCACATGCGCCCCGACATTTTGATATGGGCGCCGAACCTGCTCTTTCAGGCGGTCGGGACGATTTTAATTTGGCGCTCGTCCAAAAATTAGGCGGCGCGAAAAAATAAAAAGCGCGGGGAATAAAAAATTCGCCCGCGCTTTTTTTTCGCGAAAATCCCGCGCACTATTTGCCGACGACCTTTCGCTTTTCGCCCTCGTAGATTATGGCGGGGGCGGGCTTGCCGTCGGCGCCCTTGGGGAGCCTGTCCGCCTGCGTCTTGTATTTGTCCTGCCGCCACGCGCGGTCGACGTCGGGGCAGGTGCGCATCTTCGGCGCGTAGGCGAGGCCTCTGAACATCGGGTAGGCGTTGTTGTTGAAATCGCCCTCGTCGATGTCGTCCGTCGCCAGAACGTCCTCTTCGCCGTAGAACGGGCAGTTGAGGTCTATCCACGCCTTGATCCGCGCGAATTCGGCGTCGGAAAGGTCTTTGCAGTGCCCCTTCTCGAGCCGCTTGACGAGCGGGCTGACATACGTCAAAACGCTCATCGGGGCGATGACGCTCTCGGTCTCGGGCGAGTCGGTCTCAAGCGACGGGTAGTCGTAGTAGCACGAGATCGGCGATGCGATGCTGTTGACGACAGACCGGTCTTTCGTCGGCTTTACGTCCACGCCGAAAACGAGTTTGACATACGAGGTCGTGAACGGCGCGCCCTCGGCGAAAATCGTTCCGCGCAGGTCGAGCTTTGTCTTGGGATTGTTCCCGCCGTGGCACGAGACGCACCGCTTGTCGAGGATCGGCTGGATATATCTTTGGAAGCCGAACGTGATGTCGTTAAACGGCTTTTCGAGCTTTTGCGGCGGCTTGCGCAGAGCCTTGGCGGGGCTTCTTGGCGGGGCTTTGGCGATTTTTGTCGCGTGGCAGCCGAGGCACCCGCGCCGCTCGCCCGGCATGACGTGCGTTGACGAGCGCATTGTCTGGAGGACTTTTTTGTCCTTGTCGAGAATTTGGAAATAGACCGCCTTCATCGACGGAAGCTCGAAGTTCACGCTGCCGTCCTCCTCGATCGGGATCTCGCCGAGAATCCTCTTGTGGCTCTCGTCGACGAGAATGGACATCGACGTTTCGCCGCTTAGGAAACAATATGTGCGCCTGCCGGTTTTTGTGAACAATCCGTCGTTCGCCGTCCCAAGCTTCATGACGACCCTGCGCCATTCCATGCCCGAATTTCTGTGGCCGTCCTGATAGGTCGGCGCGCAGTGCTCGACGACGCGCAAAAATTTTCCCTGCCCGAACGGAATGCCGGAGTTCTCGTAAACGTTCGCGCTGTAAAGGAAGCCTTTGGGCGCTTCGGCGTCGGGCGAGGGCTTGTCGCCGAGGGGCTCTACGGCGCGCGGGATCGCGCGCGGAACTTTGCGCTTCGCCTGCGGCTGCGCGTAAAAGATGTTGTGGTTTCCCCGCTTTATAAGCTCCATGTTGCCGTCGAAGTCGGCGAGATAGAGCGCGAACTCGTCGCCGTCGATGACGTAGCGCTTGCACTCGTCGCGCCTCGCCGAGACGAGGTAGCTTTGCGAGTCGAGCGGAACGGGAGAGTAGAACGCGTTGTAGATTGTCGGAACGGAGAAGTCCTTGTTGTAGGGCAGTGCGGGCGCCTGCGGATTCATTTTTGACGCTTCCGTCCAGAAAAGGTGCGGTGTCAAATTCCAAATTCCCTTGGGGAAATTCGTGCCCTCGCGGGGGTCGAGAATCGCGACCGCGCCGAAGAACACGTTGTGGTGCCCCGACGCGAGAAACAGGCATTTTTCCGTCCCCGGAATCTGCATCGCGCCGATTTTAAGGTCGGGCCAATGGCTCTGGCCGCCCCAGTATATCTGCGGGTTTGTGCCGTCGGGGTTGACCGTCCAGAAATCCTGCACGCGGAAAATATTTTTGTCCACGTACTCCCAGCGGCAGTAGATTATTCTGCCGTCGTCGAGGATCGAGGGCATAAAGTCCGCCTCGTTGTTTGTGCTTATAAAATAGATGTCCTTGCCGTCGGGCGTGCAGCGCGAGAGCGTCGTGCCGCGGAACCCCGAGCCCGCGCAGCGAATGTAGTGGTTGCTGCGCGTACTGACAAAAACGATGTCGCCGTCGGGAAGCCACGTCGGGTCGAGGTCGTTGTAGCGGCTTTCGGTGAGCCTTTTTAAGCCGGCGCCGTCGGCATTAACCGTGTAGAGATTGTAGGTCGGCGACGGCTTTTGGCGCATGGAAAAGACGATTTTCTTCGCGTCGAAATCGAACGACGCCCTCGTTATGGCGCAGTCGTCCCCGCCGACAAGCTTAGTCTCGGCGTAGTCGGGCGTGGACAGATCTATGGTTTTCAGGCTCGCGCCGAAAGCGGCGGTGTTTTCGGTCTTTACGCGGGACTCGTGCGGGGCTTCCATTCCGACGGGAAACGGGGAGTCGACGCACAAAATTTTGTCGAAATCAAGCCGCGCGAACATTATGTCGCGCTTTACTTTTCTGAGCGCTAAATACCGCTCTTTCGGGTCGGCGGCGGCGTTCGCCTTTTCCACTGCTTTCGCGAATTCGCCCGCTTTCGGGTTTGCTTCAAGCAGGCGCTTTATGCGCGCGTTCTGGTCGGCGCAGGCGTCGGCGAAGTCGGGCTTGGCGCCGAGCTGGTCGAGCCACTCTTTTTGAATTTCCCCCTTCGTCTCGCTCGAGAGCTTATCGAACGATAGCGGGCCCGCGCCCGCGCCCGCCGACGCCGCGGCGAACGCGAAAAATATCGCGGCTTTTTTTATTTCAACAAAACGTTTCATACGCGGGAGAGCCTACGGGGCGCGCAAAACGCGGTCAATTAAAAATTCCCCCGTTTTATTTCAACAGTTGAAATTTTAAAGAGCGTTGACAAATCGCGAAATTCTAAGAATAATAATGCACTTTTTTATATTATGCAGGAAGACACAAGAGCCAAGGAAACAGGGTCTAAAACCGGAAGGTCGCTCGGCGAGGCGATCCGCGCGGCTATAGACTGGGTTAAGATAAGACAGTCCGACGACGGCATGTGGTGCGCGCCGCTCGAGACAAACTGCTGCATGGAGGCGCAGTGGATTTTGGCGATGTATTTCATCGACTTCGACGATCCCAAAAAGCCCAAGGTTCTCCAGTATATCCTCGACCGCCAGCGCGACGACGGCAGCTGGGACGTCTATTACGGTTCGGAGCAGGGCGACATCAACACGACCCTCGAGTGCTACTTCGCCCTGCGCGTCAGCGGCTTCGACCCCGACGAGCCCGCCATGGCGAAAGCCCGCAAATGGCTTCTTGAAAACAAGTGGTCGGAGCGCATCAGGGTGTTCACAAAATACTGGCTCGCGCTTTTCGGAGAGTGGCCGTGGGCGCACACGCCCGTCATTCCGCCGGAGATAATTTTCCTGCCGCGCTGGTGCCCGTTCAACATTTACGACTTCGCCGCGTGGGCCCGCGCGACGATGATGCCGATTTCAATCCTTTCCGTCCGCCGCCCGATCAAGGAGCTTCCCGAAAATCTGCGGCTCGACGAGCTCTTCCCCGAGGGGCGCGACAAGGTCGACTACCGCCTCCAGCGCAAGAGCCACAGGGCGATAAGCTGGGACAACTTCTTCATGAAGATCGACCACGCTTTGCACGCCTACAACCGCTTCCCCGTAAAGCCGTTCAGGGAGTTCGCCATAAAGCTTACAATGCAGTGGATTCTCGAGCACCAAGACGAGGACGGCGCGTGGGGCGGTATTCAGCCGCCGTGGATTTACGCGATACTCGTCATGCACATTGAGGGCTTCGCGCTCGACCAGATAAACATGTCGCGGGCGATCGACGCGTTCAATTTGCACTGGCAGGTTCAAAAGGGCGACGGCATTATGCTGCAGGCGTCCGAAAGCCCGATCTGGGACACGTTCCTTACGATGATCGCCCTCATGGACGCGGGCGAAACCCCCGGCACTTCGCCCGAGCTCTTGAAAGCGCTCGACTACGTTCTTGCGAAGGAAAACCGCTACCACGGCGACTGGGCCGTGATGGTCGGCAAGCACGTCGAGCCGGGCGGCTGGGCGTTCCAAAGGGCGAACAACTACTACCCCGACATCGACGACGCCGCGATCGCCATCTGCGCGCTAAAGCGCATACAAAAGCTTATCCCGCGCGAGAGCGTGCGCGCCCGCAGGGTCGACTCGGCGATACGCAGAACCGTCAACTGGCTGCTCGCGATGCAGAACCCCAACGGCGGCTGGGCGGCGTTCGACCGCGACAACACCCGCGAGCTCGTCACAAAAATTCCGTTCGCCGACTTCGGCGAAATGCTCGACCCCCCGAGCGCCGACGTCACCGGGCACGTCGTCGAGTCCCTCGCCATGTGCGGGTTCTCGCGCAACCACCCCGCGATCGCGAAGGCGCTGAAATTCCTGTACAGCGAGCAGGAGGACGACGGCTCTTGGTTCGGGCGCTGGGGCGTAAACTACATCTACGGGACGTTCGGGGTAATCCCCGCGCTGATCGCGGTCGGCGACACCAAAGAAACCCCGCAGGTGCGCCGCGCCCTCGAGTGGCTCGCCTCGAAGCAAAATCCCGACGGCGGCTGGGGCGAGTCTATCGCCTCTTACATGGAGCCGAAATACTCCGGAACGGGAATCCCCTCGACGCCCTCGCAGACGGCGTGGGCGATGATGTCGATAATGATCGCCGACGACAAAAACTACGACGAGTGCCTCGCAAAGGCTGCGGAATTTCTCGCCTCGACCCAGCGCCCCGACGGCACTTGGGAAGAGCCGTATTACACCGGCACCGGCTTCCCCGGCTACGGGCTCGGCGCGAAGGTCGATTTGCGAAACGGCGCGCCGCTTCCGCAGGGCAAGGAGCTCGCGAGGGGCTTCATGCTAAACTACAACTGGTACAGGCACTACTTCCCGATCACCGCGCTCGGCAGATACCGCAAATACGCCGCGAAACGGCGCGGGGAGCAGGTGGAGTAATCGCGCGGCAAAATTTTTTTAACGCGCAAAAAACGCGGAAAGCGATTCGCTTCCCGCGTTTTTTTGAAAAAATTTTTCGTTTTTTAGGAGAGGATTTCCACCGCGCGGCGCAGCGCCGAGGCGAAAATGTCGACTTCTTCTTCGGTGTTGTAGAACGCGAGAGACGCCCGCGCCGTTCCGCTTACGCCGAGCGTGCGCATGAGGGGCTCGGCGCAGTGGTGGCCCGTGCGTATCGCGACGCCCGAGGCGTTCAGCATAACCGAGATGTCGTTGGGGTGAATGTTCCCGCACGAGAACGACGCCACCGGAACTTTGCCGGCCGCCGCGCCGTAAATTTTTACCGACGGAATTTCCGAAAGCTTTTCTGTCAGCCGCGAGATGAGCGCGCCCTCGTGCGCGCGCGCGCCCGCGGTGTCGAGGGCGGCGAGGTAGTCGGCGGCTGCGCCGAAGCCTATCGCGCCCGCGATGTTCGGCGTGCCAGCCTCGAAGCGTTCGGGCGCGGGGCGGAAAGTTGTGCGCTCCCACGAGACGGAGTCTATCATGTCGCCGCCCGTCTGGTAGGGCGGCATTTCGTCGAGAAGTTCGCGCTTTGCAACGAGCGCGCCGATTCCCGTCGGGGCGAAACATTTGTGCCCCGACAGCGAGAGAAAGTCGCAGCCCGTTTTTGAAATGTCGTCCAAAAGATGCGGCGCGCTCTGGGCGGCGTCGATTGAAATTTTCGCGCCGACGCTTTTAGCCATTTTCGCGATTTGCGCGACGTCGTTTACCGTGCCGAGCACGTTCGAGGCGTGCGCGACCGACACGATTTTCACTCTCCCCGAAAGCTTCGCGGCGAAGTCGTCCATGTCGAGCGAGCCGTCGGGCATAATTTTCGCGACAACAATTTTCGCCCCCGTTTTCTGCGCGGCGATTTGCCACGGGACGATGTTCGCGTGGTGCTCCATTTGCGTGAGCAAAATTTCGTCGCCCGCGCGCAAGTTCGCCTGCCCCCACGACTGCGCGACGAGGTTTAGGCTTTCGGTCGTTCCGCGGGTGAAAACGGCGCAATACTTTTCATCGTCGGCGCCCAGCATTTTTAGGATTTTCCCGCGGGCGCTCTCGTAGGCGCGGGTCGCGCGCTCGCTTAGCTCGTGCGCGCTGCGGTGGATATTCGCGTTGTCGCGCAGGTAAAAATCTTCCACCGCCCTCACGACGGCGAGCGGCTTTTGCGAGGTCGCGGCGTTGTCGAAATACACGAGCGGCTGTCCGCCGGGGAGCGTTTGCCCGAGCACTGGGAAGTCGCGTCTTATTTTCTTTGCGTCAAAAGCCATTTTCGCAATCCTTGCACGGCGGGGGTTTTTAGACAATCTAAAAAATCGCGCCGAAAAACCGCGCCCGCGCAAAAAAGACACCGCCTGAAGATTTCTCTTCAGGCGGCGCTATCTATATATGATGGGGGGAGGAAATTTTTTGTATGGTTGTATTTTCGTAAAATTATTCCCGAAAATCAAGTTTTTTTTAATTTTTTATTTTCTTTTATAAAAATGATTTACAATGATGCGTTTATGGCGTCGGCGCAGATTTTCGCGGTTGTCCACGCCGCCTGAAGATTGAATCCGCCGGTGAACGCGTCGATGTCGAGGCATTCCCCCGCGAAGAAAAGGTTTGGAATTTTTTTGCACCGCATTGTGGAAAAATCTATCTCGGTGCGGGCGATTCCCCCGCAAGTGACGAACTCCGCCTTGTGCGCGGAGCGGCCGCGGCAGCGCTCGCCAAAGCGCGCGATGTTTTCAAGCAGGGCGTTCGCGCCCGCCTTGCCGAGGCTCGCGTATTCCGTCTGCGGAGCGACTCCCGAAAGCTTGGCAAGGTGCGCCCAGAGCTTTTGCGCGACTCCAAAAAGCGGAGCGTTCGCGACGCGCTTTTTGGCGAAATCTTTCCGCGCCTTTTCAAGCTCCGCGGCGCGGCGGTTCTCGGAAAAATCGGGCGCGAAGTTTACGGAAAAATCGAACTTGTAATCAGCCTCGTGCGCGGCGCGCGCGGCGAGAGATGAAAATTTCAAAACCGCGGGGCCGCCAAGTCCGAAGTGGGTAAAAAGCACCGCGCCGCGGGCTGAAAATTTTTCGCCTTTCGGATTTTTTCGCGTCGGAATCCGCGCCGAGATTTCCGCGAGCGGGACGGAAATTCCCGAGAGCGCGCGGCGGTCGGGGTCGGCCCCGCTTTCGGTTTCAAGGGCGAAGAGCGACGGAACGGGCGGCTCGATTTTTAGCCCCATTTGCGCGAAGTTTTCCGCGAAATTTTTGTCCGACATTCCGCCCGTGCAGACGACCGCGGCGTCGTATCTTTTTTCGCCAAGGGGCGAGCCGATTAAAATTCCGCCGTCTTGCAAAGGCTCTACGGAAAAGATTTTCGCGTTTGCAAAGAGCCGCGCGCCGCGCGCCCTCGCCGCGTTCTCGAGCGCGCGGACGACCGCGCGGGAGCTGTCGCACGCCGGAAAGACGCGCCCGCCGTCCTCGACTTTCGAGGCGACTTTAAGCCCGGCGAAAAATTCCCTCGCCGCCGCCGCTCCAAACTTGCGGAGCGGCTTTTTCAGGCTGCCGCCGCCGCGCGGGTAAAAATCGGCGGGGTTGGAGGAGTCGATATTTTCGTTCGTAAAATTGCATCTGCCGCCGCCGCTCGCCATAACTTTGCGAAGCGGAAAGCGCGCGGCTTCGTAAATGTCGGCGTGCGCTTCGGGCTTTAGGTTCGCGGCGCAAAACATTCCCGCCGCGCCCGCGCCGATTATCGCGACGTTCATTTCTCCCCCCTCGAAAGCGTCTCGCCGACGCGGTTTAGCGCAAGAAGCGTCGCGCTAAAAAACAGCGCCGGAAACGCGAGAAGCCAAGGGGCGTCCTCCATATACTCCGCGCCGTCCTTTACAAGGCTGCCCCATGATGGAAGCGGCGCCTGCACGCCAAGCCCCAGAAAGCTCAAAAACGCCTCGAGCAGCATTACGCTCGGCACTGTGAGCGTCGCGCAGACGAGTATCGAGCCCGCCGCGTTCGGGAGAATGTGCCGCAGCATTATCTTCGCCCGCGACTGCCCGAGCGCCGCGGAAGCCTCCACAAACTGGCGCGATTTTAAGTCGAGCGTAACTGCGCGGACAATCCTCGCCATCGTAAGCCATTCGACCGCGCCTATCGCGACGAAAATCAGCCAAATCGACCGTCCGAACGCGAGCGTCAGCAAAATTACGAAAATCGTAAACGGCAGCGAATATATTATGTCCACAAGGCGCATCATCAACGCGTCGGCGCGGCCGCCCGCCATGCCCGAGACCATTCCGTAGAGCGTGCCGATGCCCGCCGCAACGGCCGTCGCGAGAATCCCGACCGCGAACGAAATTCTGCCGCCGTATAAAATTCTGCTCAAGACGTCGCGCCCGAGCATGTCGGTTCCGAAGATGTGCTCCGCGCTCGGGGCGGCGCAGCCGAGAGCCAAATTCTGCTGCTCGTACGGATACGGCGCGATCAGCGGCGCGCAGAAGCAGCACGCCGCGCAAACGGCGAGAAACCATAGGCACGCGAGCGCAAACGGGTCGGCGCGGAGCTTTCGAAAAGCCTGCGCGAACGCGCCGCCGCTATCCACGCCAAGGCGCGTCATTTTTCCATCTCCTTTGCGACCCTCGGATTGACGAGCGCGAGCATCAAGTCGGAGAGCAGGTTGAAGCCGATTATGAACGCCGCGTAAAGCATCACGCAGCCCATTATCATTGTGTAGTCGTTGTCGAGCGCGCTCGATATAAAGAAGCGCCCGATCCCCGGAATTTGAAAAATCGTCTCGACAACGAACGAGCCCGTCAGAAGCCCCGCCGCCGCGGGCCCGACATACGAGACGACCGGCGCGATGGCGTTTCGCAAAATATGCACCGCGTAAACGCGCCCTCGCGAGGCGCCCTTCGCGACGGCGGTGCGCACATATCCGCGCGAGCTTTCCTCGAGCGCGCCGTTTCGCGCGAGCCTCGCGATCCACGCGGCGTAGAAAAGCGCGAGCGTCGCGGCGGGCAGGACGGCGTCGGAGGGGAAATCTTCCCATCCCATGGCGTTGAAGCATTTTAGCTTGAGCGCGAAAATCAAAATCAAAATCGGCCCGAGCACGAACGAGGGCAGGCATATCCCGACGAGCGAAAACCCCGAGAGCGCGGCTCCGATTTTCGACTTTGGCATCGCCGCCGACGCGAAGCCGAGAAACAGCCCGAGCCCGAGCGCGATCGCGAGCGCGAGAGCCCCGAGCTTTAGCGAGACCGCCGCCTTTTCCGCGAGAATTTCGTTCACGCTCCATTCGGGATATTTATACGACGGCCCGAGATCCCCGCGCGCGAGATTTTTTAGAAAAGAAAAATACTGCGCGTAAAGCGGCTTGTCCAAGCCGTAGTATTTGTCGAGAGCCGCGATCGTCTCCGCCGACGCGGGGCGCTCGCCGTCGAACGGCCCGCCCGGGACGAAGCGCACCATGAAAAACACCGCCGTGATTATCGCGAAAAACACGGGAACCGCCTCCGCGAGCCGCCTTGCAAAGTAGCGCGTCATTCGCCCCCCCGCTTTTCGAGTTTCACGCCCGCGTAGTTGCGGTAGTCGAGAATGTTCGCGTGCCAGCCCTTGACAAGCGGCGAAATTCTAAAAACGCGCGAGTAAAAATAAATCGGGATAATCGGCGCGTTTTGCAAAAGCTCAGCCTCGGCTTCGGCGAGGATTTCAAACCTCTCCTTTTCCGATTTCGCCGACCGCGCCTTGCCAAGCTTTTCGTCGAAAGATTTGTCGGAAAAGCCCGAGTGGTTCAGTCCGCTGTCCGAGCGGAAAATCTCGAGGAACGATTCCGGCGCGGCGTAGTCGCCAATCCAGCTCGCGCGGGCGATGTCGAAATCTCTGCGCCTGCGCGCGTCGAGATACGCCGGCCACGAGAGGTTAAGCAGTTCCGCGCGCACGCCGAGGTTCTTGCGCCACATCTGCTGAACCGCCTCCGCGATCGGCTTGTGCTGCTCCGACGTATTGTAGGTTATGGTGATCGCCGGAAAATTTTTGCCGCCGGGATAGCCCGCCTTCGCGAGAAGCCGCCTCGCCTCGGCGACGTTTTCGCGCATCTTGGCGGAGTCGGGCAGGGCGTATCCGCCGCAGCCGCCCGGCACGAGCGAGAGCGCGGGCGGCTGCCCCGCCTTTAGGAAAGAGTCGATTATCGCGCGCCTGTCTATAGACATCGCGAGCGCGCGGCGGACGTCGGGGTTGTCGAGCGGCGCGCGCGAGGTGTTTATGGCGTAGTAATAGACGCCGATCCATCTGTCGGAGCGCAGGGTTTCGGGCGCGCGGGCGCGGATTTCGGCCAGGCGCGCGGGCGCTACGGACTCGCTGACGTGCATTTGCCCCGCGCGGAAAGCGCGGTCCTCGGTGTTGATATTCGACACCGGAAGAAACACAATTTTATTAAGAAATATTTTTTCGCCCGCGCGGTACTCGGGGTTGCGCGAGATCACGACGCGGTCGTTTATGCTCCACTTTTCGAGCTTGAACGCGCCGTTGCAGACCATGTTCCCGGGCTTCGTCCAGACGCCGCCGCGCGACCGCTCCGCGCCGAATTTCGCGAGCGTGCGGCGCGGGAGCGGAAAATATGCGCAGTGGTAGAGCAGCGAGAGAAAGTAGGGCGTCGGCTTTTCGAGCCTGACCGATAAAATGCCGTCGCCGACCGCCCGCACGCCTACCGCGTCGGGATTTTTTTCCTTTCCCGAATTGTAGGCGCGCGCGTTTTTTATCGGGAACAATAGCGACGCGTATTCCGAGCCGAGCTCCGGCGAGAGCGTTCGCTTCCACGCGAACTCGAAGTCTTTCGCCGAGACGCGCGAGCCGTCCGACCACTTCGCCTTCGGGTCGATTTTAAACCTGTAGCCGAGCCCGCCGTCGAAAATTTCCCAGCTTTCGGCGGCGGCTGGGCGAATGGAGAGGTCTTTCTGGTCGGCGCAGACGAGCCCCTCGAAGAGCCCGTTTAGGATTTTCGCCTCGCACGTTCCCGTCGCGAGGGACGGGTCGAGCGACGCGGGGTCGGCGCCGTTGCCGAGGATCAAAACGCCGTCCTCGGCGGCTTTTTCGGCGGGCGTTTCGCGCCGCCCGCACGAGGCGAGGCAGAGCAAGGCGAGGAACAAAACCCCCGCCCGCGCGAGCCGCGCGCGGGAGCGCGAAAAAAATTCTCCCCGTTCGCTTCGCATTTTCAGAACTTCGGGACGGCGGCGATAAGCTCGCGCGTGTAGGGGTGCTGCGGGTTGGAGCAGACTTGCTCGGCGTCGCCGCTTTCGACGATTTTCCCGCGCGTCATTACCATGATTCTGTCGCTCAAATATTCGACGACAGCGATGTCGTGCGCGATGAAAAGAAGCGTAAGGTTTAGCTCCTTGCGGAGCGTCTCGAGCAGGTTGACAATCTGCGCCTGAACGGAAACGTCGAGCGCGCTGACGGGCTCGTCGCAGATGATGAACTCGGGCTCGACCGCGAGCGCGCGGGCGATGCCGATGCGCTGCCTTTGCCCGCCCGAGAACTCGTGCGGATAGCGGTCGATGTGGGTTTTGTCGAGCCCAACGATGTCGAGCAGCTCCGCCACGCGCCGCCGCTTGTCGGCTTTCGACATCTTCGGAAAATGTATGTCGAGCGGCTCGGAGACGATTTTAAAAACGTCCATTCGCGGGTTGAGCGAGTTGAACGGATCCTGAAAAATCATCTGGATTTTTTTGCGCAGCGGCATGAAGGCGCGGTCGGAAAGCGACGAGATTTCCGCGCCCGAGTAAAAGATTTTTCCGCCCGAGACCGGCGCGAGGCGGATTATCGCGCGGCCGGTCGTCGTCTTGCCCGAGCCGCTCTCGCCGACAAGCCCGACGATTTCGCCCCTGTTTATCTCGAAGCTTACGCCGTCGACGGCGTTGAACATTTTTTTCGAGGCTGAAAACAGCCCCGAGCCGAGCGGATACGACACCTTGAGGTTCTCGACTTTTAAAAGCGGCGAATTGGCGTCAGAGTTTTGCATAGTCGATTGGCTCCAGTTTTTTTCCGCGCATTCCGAGCCTCGGAATGCAGTTTATCAGAGCGCGCGTGTAGGGGTGCCGCGGGTTTTTTAAAACTTCCGCGCACGCGCCCTGTTCGACGATCTTCCCGCGGAACATCACGATCACGCGCTCGCAAAGCTCCGAGATTATCCCGAAGTTGTGCGTGATCAAAAGCAGCGAATTTTTCCGCCTCTCGCGCACCGATTTCAACAGGTCTATAATTTGCTTTTGGATTGTGACGTCGAGCGCGGTCGTGGGCTCGTCCGCGACGAGAAGCCGCGGGCGGCACGAGAGCGCCATGGCGATCATCGCCCTTTGCTGCATGCCCCCCGACAGCTCGTGCGGGTAGGAATCATAGCGTTTTTCGGGCTCGCGTATGCCGACCTCGCGCAGGCTCTCCACGACGAGATCGCGCACGTTTTTTTCTTCCGGAAAGTGCAGCTTCACAGCCTCGGCGATTTGAAAGCCTATCGTGAAAACGGGGTTTAGCGACGTCGACGGCTCCTGAAAAATGTAGGCGATTTGCCTGCCGCGGATTTTGCGAAGATTGGCGTCGGTCATTTTGTAAACGTCCTCGCCGCGGTAGAGGATTTCGCCCGAGACCTCGCACGCGGGCGGCGGCGGCAGAAGGCGCGTAAGGCTCATCGACGTCACCGTTTTGCCCGAGCCGCTCTCGCCGACGATCGCCACCGACTCGTTTTCGCCAATGGAAAAATCTATCCCCTTGACGGCTTCCGTTTCGGCGCCGCGCGAGCGGAATTTTATCGCCAGATTTTTTGCTTCGACGAGGTTCATTTTTTTCTATTCGGAAATTTTCCGCGCCATCGCCAGCGAATTTTCGCCGTTTTCATAGGAGTAGCAAACGCGGTCCATCTGCTTTTTGACAAAGAAAATTCCGAGCCCGCCGATGTCGCGCTCCTCGAGATTCGCGTCGAGGTCGGGGCGTTTGGCGTCCTCGAGCGGATTGAAGGGCGGGGCGCTGTCGCGGACTTCGGCGCGTATTTCGCCGCCGTCCGCCTCGAACGCTATCGACACCGTTTTCGACGTGTCGCCCGCATAGCCGTAGGTGACGATGTTCGTGAAAATTTCGTCGAGGCAGAGGTTGAAGGCGTAAATCGTTTTCGCGTCCGCCCCCGCTTGGGAGCAAAATTCCTCGGTGTCGGCGCAAATATCCTCGAGAGCCTCGAGCTTTGCGGGATATGTTTTTTTAATTTTCATTTCAAAGTGATTTCGCAAAGTGAAAAATCGTCCTCGAACAGCTCTTTTTGCTGGGCGTTTTGCGAAAACCGCAGCATCGCCTCCGCCTTCGAGACGCCTTTCGGCGCGGGCTTGGCGAGCTCCGCGGCGAAGTCGTCGACGCCCATCATTCCCGAGCCGTCGGCGTAGTCGACCTCGTAAACGCCGTCGCTGAAAATGTAGAGCTTCGAGTTTTCGGGGACGCTCACCGTTTTGCATTCGAACTTCGCGTCGGGCATTCCGCCGATTACGATCCCGCCCGTCTTTAGCTTTTGATACTTCCCGTTGGACACGAGAATCGCGGGCGGGTGCCCTCCCGACGCGTAGGAAAGCTCGCGCGTTTGGGTGTCGTAGACGCCGTACCAGAGGGTGAAATACATGCCGTTTTGCCTGTCCATGTCGAAGGCGTTGTTGAGGCTCGCGAGAACTTGGTCGGGCTTTGTGAAGTCGACCCCCGAGAGGCTGTGCGAGCGCAGGACGTTCGTCGCCGAGACCGACAGCAGCGCCGCGCCCACGCCGTGCCCGCACACGTCGAGCAGATACGCGGCGAAATGGCGCCCGTCTATCGCCCCGTAGCCGAAGCAGTCTCCCCCGAGCGAGGTCGATGTTTTGAAAATCCAGTCCGCCGAGATTTTTCCGTCGGGAATTTTCGCGGGAAGGAGGCTGCGGACATAGTGGTCGGCCTCGTCGAGCTCGTTTTTTAGGGCGTTCTGGCTTTCCTGCAGGCGGCGCATGGCGTCGTTTCTTTCGAGCAGGGCGGTGTAGGCGCGCGAGTGGTAGCGTATCCGCGCGAGCACTTCGAGCGCGTCGGGGAATTTCACCATGTAGTCGTTCGCGCCGTTTTCAAAGGCGCGGTATTTGGTGTCGGGCTCTTCTTTCGAGGAGAGCACCACGAGCGGAATGTCGCGCGTTTTCGGGTTTGCGCGGAAGAATTTTACGAGCGTAAGGCCGTCGACGTCGGGCATTACGAGGTCCTGCAAAATGACGGTGGGCGCGACGCTTTCCGCCTCGGACATCGCCTTTGTGGGGTCTTGGCAGAAGTGGAACTCGATGTCGTCTTGCCCCGACAACATTCTGCGGACGGCTTCGCCGATAATCGGCTGGTCGTCCACGAGCAGTACGCTTGTGGATTTGTGCATTGTTGCAATATTCCATTTCCCCCAAAGAAAGGCAACCCATTTTTTGACCGGAAGTTTCGTCCGCAGTGCGTTAAGCGGGCACCCAAATTTACCAAAGGATACCAAGAAAATCCTTTACAATGCGGGGGCGGGCGGATAGGTTGTGGGTGTAAGAAATTTTTATATACACAACTTCAACGGAGAAAAAAATGAAAAACCGCATTATAAAATCCATTGTCGCCGCCGCTGTTTGCGCGGCGTTCGCCTCAAGCGCGTCCGCAAAGGTGGACATCGCGAAAATCCACCCCGACCAGAAGCGTTTTGAAGCCTGCACGCTGAAAGTCGACGGCAAAGCGCTCGAGATTTACGAGTGCCAACTGTCGAAATTTCCGATAAACCAGTGGTGGCCGGGCTACCAGCGCGACGTCGACCAAATCGAGCCCGCGGGCTTCGCCTACTGGGACACCGACGGGGCGACGAATGTTGAAATCACCGTAAAAAAGCCCGTCGACAAGGTTGTCGTGCGCCCGCTTTCGTATGGCATAAAGCCGCAGATCAGCGGCAACAAAATCACTTTCACGCTCGAGAAAATCAGACCCGTCGCGATCGAATTGGGAAGCCCGCACAATATGCTGCATCTTTTCCCCAATCCTATTTTAACCGACGCGCCGAAAGGGAAAGTCAAAGATTTCTGCTGCCCGCAGTGCAGCTATTGCTCGCCGAAAGTAAACAACGTGCCGAGAGGCTACGACCCGCACTTCTACTACTTTGGCGCGGGAATCCACGATGTGGGAACCCTCGTTCTTAAGAGCGGCGACACCGTTTATATCGAGGCCGGCGCGGTCGTCTACGGCAGCCTTGTGGCGGACGACGCGAAAAATATCCGCGTATTCGGACGCGGGATTCTCGACGGCGGGCATGTCCAGAGGGCGAACCTTTGGGCGCGCGGCGGCTTCGGCAGCCTGCACTTCAGAAATTGCGAGAATGTGAAAGTCGAGGGCATAATTTTGAAAGACCCGAACTCGTGGGGCTGCACAATCAGAGGATGCGCCAATGTCGAGGTTTCAAACGTAAAATTTATCGGTTTCTGGCGCTACAATTCCGACGGCACCGACATCTGGAATTCCACGAACGTCGTCTATAAAAACTGCTTTATCCGCGCCTACGACGACGCCGTTATAATCCGCGCCGACGGCCCGAGGGGAAACAACAATATCCGCGTGTCGCGCTGCGTGATCTGGAACGACTGGGGCAGGTCGCTGGCGATGTCGATTTACGGCGGCGTGAAAGAGGTAAAGGACGTCGTGTTTTCAAAGTGCGACGTAATCAGGCCGTCGGTCAGCGCGATATATGTCCGCAACAGCACAGGCTGCGCGGTGAGCGGCATAAAGTTTAAAAATATAAACGTCGAATACGACGACTGGCTTCCGAGGCAGGCCATGCAGCAGAAGCGCGGCGAAACCTACAAGCCCGACTACAACGACAAATTTATGCCGTCGCTTTTCGACATTTGCGTCACCAGGCGCGAAAAGGGCAAGGACATACCGCCCGCGTCGATCGACGGCGTCGTGCTCGAGAACATAAGCCTGATCGGCAACGAGACCCCGAGGTCCGCATTCAGGAGCATCGACCAAGAGCGGCGCGTCAAAAACGTGGTGGTAAAAAATCTTAAGTTTAACGGCAGAAAAATCGAAGACCCCTTGGGCGCCAACATCAGAATGACGTTCCCCGACACCGTCAAATTTGAATAGCCCGCGGAGAAATTTTCATCAAAAAAAAGAAAGATACAAAATGAAAATCCGAATTCTAAAAACGGTCGCGGCGGCTCTGCTTTGCGCGGCGTTCGCCTCGAGCGCGTCCGCGAGGGTCGACATCGCGAAGGCGCACAAAGACCAAAAACGCTTCGCCGCCTGCACGCTGAAAATCGACGGCAAGCCTATCGACGTTTACGAGTGCCAAGTCTCGAAGTACCCGATAAACCAAGTCTGGCCGGGCTACCAGCGCGACGTCGACCAAATCGAGCCCGCGGGCTTCGCCTACTGGGACACCGACGGGGCGACGAATGTGGAAATCACCGTGAAAAAGCCCGTCGACAAGGTTGTCGTGCGCCCGCTTTCGTATGGCATAAAGCCGCAGATCAGCGGCAACAAAATCACTTTCACGCTCGAGAAAATCAGGCCCGTCGCGATCGAATTGGGAAGCCCGCACAACATGCTGCACCTATTCCCCAACCCGATTTTGACCGGCGCGCCGAAGCCCAAAACAAAAGGCTTCTGCTGCCCGCAGTGCAGCTATTGCTCGCCGAAAATAAACAACGTGCCGAGAGGCTACGACCCGCACTTCTACTACTTCGGCGAGGGAATCCACGATGTCGGCACACTAATGCTTAAGAGCGACGACACCGTTTACATCGAAGCCGGCGCGGTCGTCTACGGCAGCCTTGTGGCGGACGACGCGAAAAATATCCGCGTATTCGGTCGCGGAATTCTCGACGGCGGGCATGTCCAGAGGGCGAACCTTTGGGCGCGCGGCGGCTTCGGCAACCTGCACTTCAGAAACTGCGAGAACGTGAAAATTGACGGCATAATTTTGAGAGACCCGAACTCGTGGGGCTGCAATATCAGGCTTTGCAAAAACGTCGAGATTTCCAACATCAAATTCATCGGCTACTGGCGGTACAACTCCGACGGCATCGACATCTGGAACTCGTCGAACGTCGTGTTGAAAGACTGCTTTATCCGCGCCTACGACGACTCCGTAATCGTCCGCGTCGACGGCCCGAACAACAACGATATCCACGTATCCGGCTGCGTCATCTGGAACGACTGGGGAATTTCCCTCGCGGTCGAGGCGGACGGCAGGGGCAAGGAAGCCAAGGACATCAGCTTCTCCGACATCGACATCATTCGCCCCGCGTCGAACGCGATGCTCATCGGCAACCGCACCGGCGGGATTATAAAAACTATCCGCTATAAAAACATAAACGTCGAGTTCGACAACTGGCTGCCGAGGCAGGTTTTCCAGAAAAAGCGCGGCGAGGTTTACAAGCCCGACTTCGGCGACAAGTCCCTTCCCAACCTCTTCAACGTGTTTGTCGCCAGGCGCAACAAGAACCAAAACCTGCCGCCCTCGACGATCGACGACATCGTGTTCGACAACATAAACCTCATCGGCAACGAGAGCGCGCCGTCGCGCTTCACCGGCTTGGACGAGGAAAGGCGCGTCGGGAATGTGCTGATAAAAAATCTTAAATTTAACGGCAAAAAAATCACCGACTTTAAGGGCGGCAACATTTTGGGCAGGCTCGCCGACAAGGTGAAAATCGAGTAGGGCGCGAAAGCCCGCTTTGCGAAAAAAAATCCCGCCCATGCGCGATGCGCGAAGGGCGGGATTTTTTTTGTTTTTATTTTTTTTCGCCTATTCGGAAAGCTCGAACAGGACGGTGTCGGGCGTTGCGAAATCGTACTCGAAAGAGTCGGCGTTTTCGGCGGCGACCTTGCCCGAGAAGAGCTCGGTTATCTTCGAGTATTTTTTCGGGAGCGAAACTTTTTTCTTCCCGCCGTCCGCCAAGTGTATCGCCACGAGCTTTTCGTTCGCGTAAACGGGGGCGAAGTCTTCGATGTAAATTTTCGCGCCCGCGTTTTGGGCGATTTTGCGCAGGGCTTGCGGTGTGGCGTCGTCGTACTCGCAGATGTAGGCGCGGGTGTGGTCGGCGAATTTTTTTTCGTTTACGCCTTTTGTCTTGTAGTCGAAGCCAGTGAGCGCGCGCACGCGCGAGACGTCGAGGCTCTTGCCGTCGGAGATTCCCGCCGCGCCGAGGAAAAGGGAAGTCGCGCCGTTTTTGAAAACGCGCTCTTGGAGAATTTTCATTCTATCGGGCGTGAGGTGGAACATCGCGGGGAAGATGAAAAGCTTTATGCCCGACATGTCGCATTTGGCGATGTCGTTGAACGAATACACTTCAAACGGCGCGCCGACGGCGTTTAGCTTTGTGCGCATATTTACGAACATTTTTTCGCACTTCGGGTTGCAGTCGTTGACATACAGCGCGCTTTGCGGATCGACAATAAGGGCGATCTGCGCCGCGCTCTTGGCGGGAATGTTGGCGTATTTGTCCCAAAGCTTTTTGCTTTGCGCGATTGTTTTCATAGTCTCGGGCGGGGTGAAGAAGCCGCCCCACATGTCGAAGCACCAGAGCGACGTGTGGTTGACTATCGCCAGGGCGAACTCGCGCCTAAGCCCCGCGTCGACTTCCGCCTGATTTTTCCAAGGCGAGTCGAAGCCCGCCACGCCGAGAGTGGGGTTGGGGTTGCGCGTCGTGGGCGTGCGGTGGTCTATCTCGTGCAGCCAGCCTTTGCCGCATAAAGCGCGCGTTCCGTTGGGGCACATAAAGCCGCTGCCTTGCCCCATCTTGCGGTCGTAGTATGAGCCCGGGCTCACGAAAAAGTCGATGTTCGGCGACGAGAAAATGCGCTCGTACGACAAATGCCCGCACGATACCATTCTGCCCGAGGCGAGCTGGATGATGTACCCGAAAAACATTCCTATCTTTTTGTCGGGCGAAATTATTTTGCGCGTGGCGGCGGCGAACTCCTCGATCGTGTCGGCGATGATCGCGCCGGAAAAATCGCAGTATTCGATGATGTCGGCCTCGGTCTGCGGGTCGCGGATAAGGTTTTCAAACGACGCCTTGATTATGCGCTTGCGGCGCGGAACCTCGAGGGCGGGCTTTCCGCGCTCCTTCAGCCATTTGTCCCACGCGCTTGTCTTGGAGTCGGCGGCGAAGTAGCGGCTGTAGTCCATCCACTCGTCGGTCTGCCCGCACGCCATAAGATACGCCTTTATGCGCGAGCCGTATTTTTTCTCGGTGTGCTCGAGAAACGCCTTCAGATACGCGAGAGTCGCCTTTTTCCAGACGGGGTTCGCGACGGCGTTTGATAGCTGCGTGAAGCTGTCGGACTCCATTCCTTTCCCGCGAAGCGCGAGCTGCCGCGTCAGCCACAGGGGGCTGTTGAGGTCGAGAATGCAAATAAATTCGACATTGGGATTCGCCGCGATAATGTCGTCGAACTGCCTGTCGAGGGCGTCCCAGTCGTACTTGTCGAACCAGATCCAGTTGTTGGGGTATTTCGAGTACTGGTCGCCGAGCGAGTTCGCGGTGTTGCCGGGCAGAAACGCGACGGTGTTGACGCCCGCCGCGGCAAAATCTTTCATCGCGGAAAATTCCGGGTTGAACGAGCGGTACGAGAAAAACATATCCGCCCCGCCCGCGGACGCCGCCGCAAACGCGGCAGCAAGTACAATAATTTTTTTCATGTAAGTGCGCATAGTGTGCCCATACTTGTACCCGCGCCGCCGCTTGTAAAGAATTTTTATTCCGCGCCTCCGCGCGAGGGCGCAAAAAAGGCGGCATTAAAGCATGCCGCCTTTTTTCGCGACGCCCCGTTTTACTTTAGGTGCGAGCGTAGAAACCGCTGGCCCTCGTCGCGCAGAACTTTCGCGAGAGTTCTATAATTTATGTCCTGAACAAACTTGCCGCAGTCGATGCACTGCACGGCGGCAGCCGCGGCTGAGTGCCCCAGCACCATAAAGACGGGCTCCATTCTTATCGAGCCGTACGCTATGTGGCTTGACGAGACCGCGCAGACCACAAAGAGATTTTTGCACTCTTCGCGCTTGGGGATAATCGAGCCGTATGAAATCGCGTAGGGGCCGGTGTCGCGCAGGGTGACCTGCACGTCGCCCTCGTTCTGGACGAAGCCCTCTTCGGTCACGAAGCGCGAGGCGTTGTGCGAGTCCATCGCGTAGGAGCCCATGCCGATCGGCTCGGGCGTGATCTTCGTGTTCTGGCAGTCGTGCTGCGTCATTACGTATTCGCCCACGAGCCTGCGGGCTTCGCGGATATACATATAGAACGGCCAGTTTCCGGTGCTTTGAAATTCGTCCTTGGGCAGCCCGTATTTTGAGATTTCGCGCCTAAATTCGGGCGGCGTGCGCGGGTCGGTCGCCCAGAAATAGAGAAGCCCGAGATGGTAGTCTTTGTGGGCTTGGGCTATGCGCCTGCGCTCATCGTAGGAGGCTTCGGGATAGCTGTGGTTCATGCCGATAAAGACGGTCGAAAACGCGCCGTTGTTGTTGATGTCGGTTTTTCTGTTCGGCATTTTTGAAATGATGAGCGGAAAGGCGTCGGGGCAGGCCTCGAACCATCTGCCGCAAAGCTCGAAGTCCTGCGGGTCGTAGTTGGCGGGCTTTGAAATCGGAATTTTGTTGGGCTCGTAGTCGGTAAGGCACATTCTGTAATTGTACGCCTGAACTTTTTTGTCTGCGGCGCCGCTGGGAAGCGGCGGCTCGGGCGAAATATATTTTAACAGCCCGCTCGACTTGTCGCCCCTGATTTTATACGGGTCGATTTTAGCGGCGAAATTGTGGTAATTGTGGCGCAGCGAATTTCTGTAGCCGTTGAAGTCCTCGCCGTATTGCGCGTTGCTTTCGCGCCCGACGGTGTAGGTGCAGCCCGCCGCCGCCATGAGGTCGCCCTCAAAAGTCGCGTCGATAAAAATTTTCGCGCGGTACGTTTTGCCGCCGAGGGTTTTTATCGACGTTATCCGCTTTAGCGAATCGAGCTCGACGCCGCGCTCGCGGTCAAGCCATTCGTCGCGGTGGACGATGATGTTCGGGTATTCGGCGAGCCAATTTTCGTAAACGCGCGCGGCTATGCGCGGCTCGAAAATCCACTGGGTTTTTTCCTCGTGGTTGATTCCTTTTACCCCTTGCCCCTCGCCTTTGAATTCTTCGGGCTTTTCGGCGAACCAGTTTTCGGGCTTTTGGTATTCGGCGTAGACGCGCTTGTAAAATTCGCGCGAAAGCCCGCCTATCGCCTGCGTTCTGCCGGAATCGGTCATGCCCAGACCGGAGGAAGTCATCGCGCCCAAGCGGGTGTCGGGCGAAACGAGATAAACCTTTTTGCCCGACTGCGCCGCCCTTATCGCCGCGACAACGCCCGCGGACGTGCCGCCGTATATGACGATGTCGCCCTGAAATTGTGCGTTCTCCGCCGCAGGCAGCGGCAATGCCGCTTGAAAAAACGGAGCCAAAAGAAAGAGAAATTTAGCGATTTTCATAAGACAAAAATAATAAGAAAAGCGGATAAAGAGTCAATAAATTGCCGCGCGCGAACGCAAAAAAGGCGGCATGCTTTTATGCCGCCTTTTCTCGCTTAATGGGCGGGAGGCTATTTTTTCTTTATCGGGAAGAACGTCCGCGGGCCGTTTTCTTCGTTGGGGAAGTAGGCGTCGCCGACGGCCCTGCCGCGAACCGTAAAACCGTCGATTTTTCCCGCGTAGGCTTTAACTTTCATGTCGCCGGTTTGCCACAGAATCGGGATATCGTGGTTTTCGAGCCTATATATGGGGGAGAGAACCACGTCGTAGTCCGAGTTTACGCACATTTTGTTTACCACCAAGTTCTTTAAACGCTTGTCGCGCGATTTGAAAAAGAAATGCACAATCATGTCAAGATACAATTTCACCTCTTCTTTTTCGTCCATTTTACTATCATAGTATTTTTCATGGATAATATTGTCCGACTTGTAGGTGGGGGTGAAATCTATGATGTTGAGAATGTCGAAGCCCTTGTATTCGTCGTCGACTTCATATACGGCGAAAAGGTAGAGAACCGACCAGTATGAGCCTCTGCCCTCGATGGGCGCCGACACCGTTTTTATGTTTGGATCGGCGACGGGCGAGGCGGTCGCTATTTCCCAATCATTTTGCTTTACGTTGCTTTGGGTCGCGGCGCAGCCGGCGAGCAGCGCCATTATTAGCCCCGCGAGGCAGGAGACGATAAGCGGTTTTCTTTTCATACTATGCCGTTGTTTGTTTGCTAAAGGGCAAAAAAAAGACCTGCCAAAATTCCGCAAGCCTCGCACGTTATCTTATTCTTTCAAACAAGTGGTGGGGGTGGGGGTCGAACCCACGAACAGCGTAGCTGAACGGATTTACAGTCCGCGTCCTTTGGCCTCTTGGATACCCCACCTCTTGTAAAGAAAGAAGCTGCGACTATACATATTCGCGTTTCCTCTTCAAGCTTTTTTTGCCGTTTTTTTTGAGGCGGTTTTTTCTTGTGCCGGACACTTCGCCGCGCTATCTATTTGCGCCGATGAAACGCAATATATTTCTACTTTGCGCCGCCTCGGTCTTGGCGGCGACTTCCGCGTCTTTCGCCGCCCCGCGCGAGGACACCTATTCGCAAAGCATCTCCGCGGTGTTCGACTCCGAGGACGACGCGAAAACCGTCGAGGCGCAGATTCTGCCGTTCCCGGGCGGAAAGAAAATCGCCTTCTCCACGCGCTGGGACGACACCAACCCGAAGCACATGCTCACCGCGAATATGCTCGCCGAGCGCGGCTTGTTCGCCACGTGCTATCTCGTCGGGGCGGACTTCACCAAAAGCATGGAGGACATCGCGCGGAAAATTCTCGCGATGGGCGGGGCGATGGGCTCGCACTGCCTCTCGCACCCGAACCTGCCGACCCTCATGCCCAACGAGATCTTTCGCGAAATCGCCCTCGAGCGCGCGAGGCTCGAGGCGCGGCTCGACACGAACGTCGTCGGGTTCGTCCTGCCTTATGTGGCGAGCGCGTCGGCTCTCGACCCGAACGTCAACAACTTTATCGGGTACTCCATAATCAACTCGGGATACCGCGCCAACCCGGAGCCGCGCGAGGAATTTAAAAAACGCTACGCCATCGCGAAGTCCCCCGTTCTGCCGAGCTTCACTTTCAGCGTCGGCGACCGCGACCCCAAGCGCGACGTTTTCCTCGAGAGAATGAAAATCGCAAGGGAGCGAATCAAGGACGGCGCCGACCCGCACATCACGCTCGGAATCCACTCGTGGCAGGACGACGAGGCGCGCGCGCGGCTCGGCAAATACATCGACGAGGTAAAGTCCGGCGAATTCTGGTACTGCAACGAAAACGACTACGCCGCCTACCGCACGCAGACCCTGCACGCGAAAATCAAAAAGTTCGGCGTCTCGGGCAAGACCGCGATATTCGAGCTTCGCCGCCCGCCCGCGACGACCCTCGGCTCCGACATTCCGCTTTCGATCGTTTTCGGCAAAGCGCCCAAGGCGGTGTTCCTCGGCAAGACGCAAATAACGCCCGAAAACGGCGAGTATAAAATCGCGCATTACGAAAACTGGAAAACGCCGAAAAAAATCGACTTGATAAACTTCTCAAAGAGAGCGGGGCAAACGCTCGAATCGAAAAAATTTCCCGGGCTGGGATTTTCGTTCTCGTTCGACCGCGCGGCGGGGAAAATCTTTTTGTCGGCGGGCGGCTCGGGCTTTTCAAAGGTGTCGGGCTTCCGCGCGAAATGGGTTGTCCCGCCGTTCTACGAAGCGCCGATCGACGGGCTTTTGCACAAGGGCGGCGGCAAGCTCGTCGCGCAGCTTAAGCCGTTCAAGGGCGCGCAAAAATGGGGCTATTCGCCCGACGACGGAAATATGCTCGTCATGGCGGAGTGCAACTTCGTTTACGAGGGCAAGCCCGCCCGCGTATGGCTTGTTCTGACCGACCCGCGCGGCGTCGCGAAATCCGACTGCGCGCGCGACAGGGCGCTGCACCTCGGCGCTTTCGACGGGGCGAAAAACGACTTCGCCGCGTTCGCGAAATTCTCCGACCCCAACAGCGCCCTCGAAGACTTCGCGGGGCTTAAGTGGCAAATAAAATCGTCGCCCGCGTTCAGGGAGTTTACGGTGAACTTTAACGGCTTTAATTCGGAATACAGAAAATACGCGAAGTCGAAGTTCTCGTATCTTGTCTGCGCCGACTTTGTCGCCCCGCGCGACGGCAATTACGATTTTCTCACCGCGCGCCACTGCGTCGGGGCGCTGTTTGTCAACGGCGAAAAAGCCAAGCCGTCCTACAAAAAAATAACGCTTAAAAAGGGCGTCAACAGGGTGCTGATGGTTTTGAACAACGAGGCTCTGCGCGTAAACACGCCGCTTTTCGCCGTCTCCGACGGCGGCAAACTGCTGAAAGTTCTAACGCCCAAAACGCGCTAAAGTTTTTCCCTTTCGCGCGAAAGCTCCCGCCGAAATCGGCGGGAGCTTTTTTTGCCCCGCGCGGCTTTTCAGACCTTGAAATTTCGCGCGGTGTGTGTATGTTTTTTGCCGATACTTTAATTTTATGCCGAAGAAAAAAGAGCAGACACCGCCGAAATACTTTAACCGCGAGCTCAGCTGGCTCGCGTTCAACAGGCGCGTGCTCAACCTCTGCGAGGAGCCGTCGTTTCCGCTTCTCGAGCGAATGAGGTTTCTGTCGATTGTAAGCAGCAACCTCGACGAATTTTTCGAGATACGCGTGGCGGGGCTCGAGCAGCAGCTCGAGTCGGGGGTGATAGAGGTCGGCTTCGACGGGCTCGGCCCGCGCGACCAGCTGAGGCGCATAAGCGCCATCACCGCCGCGATGACCGCCGACGAATACGCCTGCTGGACAGGCAAGCTTCTGCCCGCGCTGAAAAAAGAGGGCATATTTTTCAAGACCCCGCGCGAGTGCTCCGCGCAGGAAAAACTGTGGCTGAAAAAATATTTTGAGGACAACGTCTATCCCGCGCTGACGCCGCTGGCGGTCGATCCCGCGCACCCGTTTCCGCATCTTCGCAACAAGGGGCTTTACGTTCTGCTTTCAATCGCGAACCCGTCGCAGAGAAGGTCGGCGGGCGACATCGCGATAGTCCCCGTCCCGCCGATTCTCTCGCGCATAATAATGATAGAAAATCCGAAGAGCCCGGGCGTTCATTTGGTCTATTTGAGCGACACCATAAAATACTACGCCGAGCAGCTCTTCCCGGGCTACAAAGTGCGCAACTCCGCGATCTTCCGCATAACGAGAAACTCCGACCTCTACTTCGACGAGGAGGAAACCGAAAACCTTTTGCAGACGATAGAAAACGAGCTCCACAACAGGCGAAAGGGCGCGGCGGTCAGGCTCGAAATCGAGGACTGCGTAAGCGAGGCTGCGCTGCGCACGCTTGTCGAGGCTATCGACGTCGACAAGAGCTTCATCTACAAAATTCCCGCGAGCCCCCTCAATTTGGCGCGCCTTTCCGTCGCCTACGACATGATCGAGCGCCCCGACCTCAAGTTCCCGCCGCACCGCCAGAACGTCCCAGACGAGTTCAAAAACTGCGCCGATTATTTTTCCGTCATACGCGAAAAGGACAGGCTTTTGCACCACCCCTACGACAGCTTCGCGCCCGTCGAGGAGTTCATCTCGAAAGCCGCGAAAGACCCGAACGTGCTGGCGATAAAGCTCACCCTTTACCGCACGAGCGAGGGCTCGCCGATCGTCAACGCGCTGAAAGAGGCGGCAGCGAACGGCAAGCAGGTGACGGTTCTGATCGAGCTCAAGGCGCGCTTCGACGAGGAAAACAACATTCAGTGGGCGCGCGAGCTCGAGGAGCGCGGCGTGCACGTCGTTTACGGGATTGTCGGGCTCAAGACGCACTGCAAGACGTGCCTTGTCGTCAGGCGCGAGGAGGGCGGGCTCTTGCGAAGATACGTCCACCTCGGCACCGGCAACTACAACTCGAAAACCGCAAAGATCTACACCGACCTTTCGTTCTTCAGCGCGCGCGCCGACATCGCCGCGGAGGTCGCGAACCTTTTCAACACCTTGACGGGAAAAATCATCAACCCGCGGTTTGAAAAGCTTTGGGTCGCGCCGTTTTGCTTCCACTCTAAATTTATAGAAATGGTGAGGCGCGAGACCGAAAACGCGAAGGCTGGAAAGCCCGCCAGAATAATCATAAAGGTCAATTCCGTCGTGGAGCAGTCGTCGATCGACGCGCTCTACGAGGCGTCCCGCGCGGGGGTGAAGATAGACATGATCGTGCGCGGCATCTGCGCGCTTGTCCCGCGCGTAAAGGGGCTGAGCGAAAACATTTCGGTAAAGAGCGTCGTGGGCGTTTACCTCGAGCACAGCAGAATTTATTATTTTGAAAACGGGGGCGACCCCGTCGTGTACGCGGGCAGCGGCGACATCATGACGCGCAACATGTTCAAGCGCATAGAGTGCCTTTTCCCGATAGAGGACGCCGACCTTAAAAACAAAATCGTGGGCGACATTCTCCCCGCGATGCTGCGCGACAACAGCTTCTCGAGCGCGCTCCACCCCAACGGCGCGTATTACAAAACCGCCGAGATGAAAAACTCCGAGCCGTTCTCGTGCCAGAGGTATTTCGAGCGCGGGCGGGGCGGCGCGTAGGCTCGGGCGGCGGCCGTCTTTTTTTTGTTGTAATTTACCGCGATTTATCCGATTATTTGGGGCGATAATGCGGAAAGGCTTTGCCGCCTTTTTGCGTTTTAAATTTTTTTAAATTAAGGACGCAATTATGAAAAAATATCCCTTGATGATTGCGGCGCTCGCATCTATCGCGGTGTGCGCGTGCGCTAAAAAGGAAAACGGCGCGGTTTCGATTCCGCCGACGCCCGCGGTGCTCGTGAAAGCGCAGGCGCGGCAGGTCGACGAATACATCTCGACGCTCGGCACGGCCTCGTCGAAATCGAGCGTGGCTGTCGTCCCGCAGGTTTCGGGGAAGATCGTTTCGGTCGGCTTCAAGCAGGGCGACAAAGTCCGCAAGGGGCAGGTCTTGGCGACGATAGATAAGCGCCCCTTTGCCGCCGAGGTAAAGCGCGCCGAGGGCGCGCTCGTCCAGAGCAGGGCGCAGCTTAAAATCGACGAGCTTCAGGTCGAGCGCAACAGAAAGCTCGCCAAAGACAACTACGTCGACAAGCAGACGTTCGACGCGCTCCTCGCTAAAGTCGAGGTCGACAAGGGCCTTGTCGAGTCGGGCGAGGCCGCGCTCGAGACCGCGAAGATCAACCTCGAGTGGTGCGACATCGTCGCGCCCGCCGACGGCACCGCGGGGCTTTACAACATCGACGAGGGCAACATCGTCGCGGCGGGAACGTCGGTCATCACCACGATAGAAAAAACCGACAGCCTTTATGTGGACTTCGCGATTCCTTCGCAGCACCTCTACGAAGTGCGCAAGCTCATGTCCGAAAACGGCGGCAAGCTCGGCATGACCGTCGAATACGTCGAGGAGGACAAGGCGAACATGAAGCGCGAGGCCTCTGTCGGGATAATTCTCAACAAAATGCGCTACGAGACCGGCACAGCGATCCTGCGCGCCGAGCTTGAAAACTCCGACGGAATGTTCTGGCCGAGCCAGCCCGTTCGCGTGAAGCTCAACCTGCGCAAGAAAGACGCGGTTCTCGTGCCCGACATCTGCCTGCAGACTAACAAGCTTGGCGCCTACGTCTATGTGGCGACACCCTACAAGGGCGGCGTGTATATATTAAAACAGGTGCAGATTTCAAAAGGCCAGCTTTACGACGCTGGCGCCATGCGCGCGGTCTCTGGCATAAAGGCGGGCGACTTCATCGTGCGCGACGTCAACCAGCTCAGGCTTCAGGCGGGGCCCTTTGTTTACAGCGCGAACGAGCAGGGGCTGATAATCGGCGAGGACGGCAAGCCCATTCTCGACCCCGCCGCGATGCAAAAGTTTATGGCGGGCACCGCCAAGATCGCCGACGCTCTCCGCGCCGAGGCGATGAAGTCGGCGGCGCAGGCGGCTGCCAAAGAAGCGGCTCCCGGGCAGGCTTTGATGAAGGCGCGCGAAGCCGCGCAGCAGCCCGCGGGCGAAAGCGCAAAGTAGAACGCGAACCGGAGCGCAATATATGTCCGAAGACAAAAACCGAAGCGAATCCGGCGCCGAAAACGCGCGCTCGATTTCAGACATCTTTATAAAAAGACCCGTAATGACGGTTCTGCTATCCGTCGCGGCGGCGTTTTTCGGGATATTCGCATACGACTCGATGCCCGTAAACGACCTTCCGGGCGTCGACTATCCCGTCATACAGGTCAGCGTGAGCTACCCGGGCGCGGACCCCACGATTATGGGCGCGAACATCGCCTCGCCGCTCGAGCAGCAGTTCATGCAGATTCCCGGCATCGAGATGATAACGAGCCGAAACAGCATGGGCGCGACGTCCATCGTTTTGCAGTTCTCGCTTTCAAAAGACATCGACGCCGCCGCGACCGACGTGCAAAGCGCGATTCAGCGCGCAATGGGGAACCTCCCCGCGGACTTGCCCTCGCCGCCGTCGTTCACAAAGGACAACCCGAACGACCTTCCCATTTACATCGTCTCCGCCACGAGCGACTGCCTCACGCAGGGCGAACTTTACGACTACGCGTATTCGCAGGTCGCCCAGCAGCTGAACTTGGTCGAGGGCGTATCGAAGGTCGACATCTACGCCGCCCCGAAAGCGGTGCGCATAGAGGTCGACACCCGCAAGCTCTACAACCTCGGCTACTCGATGACCGACCTCGCCTCCGCGCTCTCGCGCTCGACGAACATGATGGGCGCGGGCAGCCTCAACGGCCCGACGACGCAATACGTCTTGTTCCCCGAGACGCAGCTTTCGGCGGCGAAAGACTACGAGTCGCTCGTCGTCGGCTTCAAGGACGGCTCGCCGATATACCTGCGCGACATCGCAACGGCGGTCGACGCCATTCAGTACGACACCCTCAACCTTTCCTTCTTCAACAGGGAAACAAAAACGACGCCCGCGACAAGCTCCATCGCGATGGGCATAAGAAAGCGCGCCGACGGCAACGCGGTGACGACCGTCGAGGGCATCAAAAAAATGATGGAAAAGTTCAAGGCGGAGCTGCCCGAAACGATAAAGCTCTACGAATTTTACGACCGCTCGCAGCTCATCGTCGACAACATCAAGGACGTGCAGGAGACTCTGCTTATCGCGTTCGTGCTCGTGGTGTTCGTAATCTACTTTTTCCTCGGGCGCTTCCGCGACACTCTGATTCCGTCGGTCGCGCTGCCGTTCTCGGTTCTGCTGACGTTCATCTTCATGTACTGGTTCGGGTTCTCGCTGAACAACCTTTCGCTCATGGGCATCACGATGGCCATCGGGTTCCTCGTCGACGACGCGATCGTGTTCCTTGAAAACACCGTAAGGCGCATGGAGGACTTCGGCGAAACCCCGAGGGTCGCGACGATAAAGTCGGCGTCGGAAATTTCTTTCACGATTTTGAGCATGACGCTTTCGCTCGCGGCGGTGTTCATTCCGCTCGCGTTCATGGGCGGCATCATGGGGCGCGTGTTCAAGGAGTTCTCGGTGACGATTATCGTGGCGACGCTCATGTCGGGCGTGGTCAGCCTTACGCTCACGCCCATGATGTGCTCGCGCGCGCTGCAAAAGCGCACGAAAGACTACGCCGACAAAACGCCCGTCGAAAAAATCGCGTTCAAGATAGAGCGCGCGTTCCTGCGCTTCTACTCGCCGACGCTCTCGTGGATGCTAAAGCGCAATGTTCTCACGCTCGCGATAATGGCAATCTGCCTTTACGGAGTGTATTTCTTCGCATCGTCCCTGCCGCAGATTTTCTTCCCGACGGGCGACAGCGGCTTTATGCAGGGCGTGTTCATCGCGAACACAAAAACATCGCCCAAGGAAATCAGCAAGCAGCAGGACAAGATCGCCAAGATTTTGGAGGCGACGCCCGACATCAGAAACTTCGTCGTGGTCTCCGGCGTGTCGGCGTTCGTCAACCAGAACATGGGATTCTCGTTCGTCGTGCTCGAGGACAAAGACAAGCGCCGCCCGATTCAGGAAGTCGCCGACGAGCTGAATATGAAAGTCGCGATGATCCCCGGGCTTGTGTCGTCGTTCCAGCCGCAGCCGACGCTTAAAATCTCGACGGGCGCGACAAGCACGCAGCAGGGCAAATACGCGTATTCGATTTCCTCGATGAACCAAAGCCTGCTCTACCAGGCAGCCGAAAAGCTCGGCAAGGTTCTCGACTCGAAGCGCGGGAGCTTTTTCTCGAACATTCAGTCCGACCTTTACCTCGACAACCCGCAGATCACACTCAAGCCCTACCGCGACAAGGCTATGATGATGGGGATTTCGGCGAACTCGTATTCGGAGGTGTTCAGGCAGTCCTACGCGAAGTCGTTCTTCTATTTGATAAAGTCGCCGTTCCAGCAGTATTGGACGATCATGGAGTCGAACAAGGCAAACGACGCGTTCGAGGACACGCTCTCGCACCTCTCGTTCGCGCCGGATCCGCAAATAACCGGCGGCGCGCCGGTGCGCGCGTTCTCGGACGGCGCGGCGGAGCCAAACCCCGCGTACACGCTCTCGAAGCTTATCCCGTTCGACTCGGTGTCGGGCAAGGAGATCGTTCTTTCGCCGGTGTCGATAAACCACCTCAACAATTTCCCGTCGGTGACGTTCTTCTTCGACCTCTCCGACGGCGTGGCGATCGGCGACGTCGTCAACTGGGTGAACGCCGAAGCCCCGAAAGTCCTGCCGCAGGGCGTCGCGGGAATGTTCATCGGCGAGGCCGTCACGTTCCAAGAGACGATGCGCAGCCTGATGCTGCTAATCGGGGTGGCGGTTTTCGTCATGTATGTAATTCTCGGCATTCTCTACGAGAGCTACGTCCACCCGCTGACGGTGCTCTCGGCGCTGCCGATCGCGGTCGTCGGCGGATTGGCGAGCCTATGGCTCTTCGGAATGGAGCTGTCGATTTATTCGGCTATCGGCATCTTTATGCTGATGGGCATCGTCAAGAAAAACGGCATTATGATGATCGACTTCGCCATAATGAGGGAGGCGTCCGGCATGAAGCCCGCCGACGCCGTTCACGAGGCGTGCATGGAGCGCTTCCGCCCGATTATAATGACGTCGTTCGCCGCCCTCATGGGCATGCTGCCTATCGCGTGCGGCTGGGGCGAGGCCGACGCCGAAAGCCGCATTCCGCTCGGCGTTGTGGTCGTTGGCGGGCTGCTGTTCTCGCAGCTCGTGACGCTCTATGTCACGCCGGTCATATACCTTTGGTTCGACCGCTTCCAGCGCGGCGTTCTCGACAAAATTCCGTTCTTCGCAAGGGGTTCGCTTGAAGGAGGAGATTCAGATGAAAAGTAAAATATTAGCGGGCGCGGGCATAATGTCGCTCGCGGGGCTTTGCGGCTGCGTAAACGTCGACGAAGAGGTCGCCGCGGCGCCGTCCGTCTATTGGAAAGCCCCAAAGGAAGCCAAGCCCGAGGCGCTCTACGCGCCGTCGCAAATCAAGACCGACAAAATCGAGGAAGACAAAAATTCCGAGGCGGCCGAAAAGCCCGAGCGGAATCGGGGAGGGGAGCTTTCCGCGTCGGAAAAGATGATCGCGGGCAAGAAGCTCGAGCTTTCCGAGCTTTCCGACATCGCGCTCGAAAACAACACGTCGACGCGCGTCTATTGGTTTCAGGCCAAGCGCTACGCCGCGTCGGTCGGCAAGGCGCAGGCGGCATACTACCCGCAGGTGTCGGTCGGCGGGGAAATTTACAGGGACAAAACAAAGCCCAGCGTCGGCTACAGCCTCGGAATCCCGATCGGCGCGTATTACGAGACCGCCTACGGGCCCTCGGCGCAGATAAACTGGCTGCTGTGCGATTTCGGCAAGCGCGGGGCGCGGGTCGATTCCGCTAAAGAGGCTTTGCGCGCGGCGAACTTCGAGTACAACCAGTCGATTCAGGACGTCGTGCTCGCGGTGAACGTGGCGTATTTCAACTACTGCGCGGCGGTCGGGGCGGTCAAGGCGGCGCTGCTTAGCCTCGAGGACGCCAAGACTTCGTTCGAGTCCGCCGACAGAAAGCTAAAAGACGGCGTGGGCAACAAGCAGGACATGCTAAACGCCCTCGCCGCCGTCAAGAGCGCGGAGTTCCAAGTCGAAAACGGCAAGGCGCAGGTCGAAACGGCGCGCGCGTCCCTCGCTTTGGCGATGGGCGTGGAAGTTTCAAACATCGCGAACATCGCCGACGAAATGCCGAGCCCTTCCTCGCCCGAAGCGGGCAAGAGCATAGAAGAGCTCGTCGCGCGCGCGATGAAATCGAGGCAGTCGCTCATGGCGCAATACGCGTCGCTGCGCAAAACCCAAAGCGACGCCGAAATCGCCCGCCGCGACTTTCTCCCGCAGATAAGCGCGAACGCGTCCGCCGCATACGGCTGGTACACGCAAAGAGACCGCGACGACCAATACCAGTATCAGGTCGGCCTGAGCGCGAGTTGGAGCGTTTTCGAGGGCTTCGCGCGCAAGTACGAGCTCGTCTCCGCAAAGGCTGCCGAGCGCGCGCAGGCGCAGCAGCTGAAAGCCGAGCAGATAAAAATCATCTCCGACGTGTGGGCGTATTACCACGTCTATTTGAGCGCGTCGAAGCAGGTTGAAAGCGCGAAGGCGGTCGTCGAAGCGAGCTTGGAGGCTTACAAGGCGACGAAAATCGGCTTCGACAGCGGCGTAAGCTCGATTACCGATTTGCTCGACGCGCAAAACCGCCTGGCGTCGGCGCGCCAGACGGAGGTCAACGCGAGGGCGTCGCTCTCGTCGGCGGTCGCGCGGCTCTCGCACGCGGTCGGCGCGATCGGCGCGAAGCTCGAGATGTAAAATATTTTTTTCGCGCGCCCCGCCTTTCGGCGGGGCGTTTTTTTTGCGCCTTGACTCGCCCGCGGCGGCGGGGTAGATTTTGCGCGTTATGAGATTTGCGAAATTTGCCGTTTTTGCGGCCGCGTCTTTGGCGTTTGCGCTCGCGCCCGCGCGCGCCGCCGAGCCGTGCAAAATAAATTTGATGAGCTTTAATATGCTCTTCCTCTCCGACAAGCCCGAGATCTCGGAGTCGCACGCGGCGAGCGTGAAAGTTTGGCCGATCCGCAAGGATATGCTCATGCCGCTTCTGAAATTCCACGACGTCGACATCTGCGGCTCGCAGGAATTGCGCGAGCCCCAGCTTGAATACCTTTTCCCCGACAAGATTTACGCCTATGTCGACGACGGCAAGGCGGAAAATTTGTGGGCGAGAAACTGCATAATTTACAGGAAGTCGCGCTTTGAAGTTTTGGAGTCGGGCAAATTTTGGCTCGTGCGCGGCGGGCGCGACAAGCACGGGAAATCGGCGCGCTACTGCCAGTGGGCGAAGTTCAAGGATCTGCGCTCGGGCGCGGAATTTTACCATTTCAACCTGCACAACGAGCATCGCAATATGCCCGACCGCAGGCTCGAGGCGGCGAATGTCGTCCTCGAAAACATCGCGCAGATAGCCAAGGGCAAGCCCGCCTTCCTTACGGGCGACTTCAACGCGACGGAGGAAAATCCGGAGATGCAGCCTCTTTTAAATTCGGAGCTTCTCTCCGAGGCGAAGAAGGTCTCGGCGACGCCGCCCTACGGGCCGGCGACTTGCGGCTGCTTCAAATACGAGCGGGGGCCCGTCGACCTGAAAGGCTCGCCCATAGACTTTATCTTCTGCCCGAAAACCGCGAAAGTCGAAAGCTTCGGGGTGCTGACCGACAACGTCGGCGGCGTTTATCCGTCCGACCATTTTCCGATTTTGGCGAGGGTCGTCCTTCCCGCGGGGAAATGATAAATTTTAATAGAAAACAGGAAATCGCATTATGATGAAAAAAATAATCGCATTGGCGTCGCTGGCGGCTTGCCCGCTTTTCGCCCAGGTAAACCTTATCCGCAACGCGGATTTTTCCGAGGGGCTAAAGCACTTCGGATTTTCCGACGCCATGCCCGAAAAGGTCGGCGCGAAAATCGGCGAGGACCCGCAGGTCGGGAAATATTTAACATACCGCTCCGATGCGGTCGGCCTTGGCGGGCTGAACTTTTCGGAGGTTTACGTAGGCTCGAAGGGCAGGTATAAATTTTCGTTCAAGGCGAAGGCGTCGAAAAATCTCACGATACGCCTCGCGGCTTACACGCACGGCAGAAGCATTTATAGAAGCTACAAAGCGGACTTCGACCTCGACGGCTCATGGCGCGATTTTTCGTGCGTGATCGACGCGGCGAAGCGCCCCAAGGGCGACGTTTGGCTGCCGCTTCGCATAGAAAAAAATGCGAAAGGAAAAGACCGCGAAGCGGCGGATTTTTTCTTCGCGGATTTTAAGCTCGAGCCTCTCGACGCCGCCGCGCGCGCGAACGCCAAGAAAAACGATTCCCTGATTTACACCGACATCTCCCTCTCCGCGGCGGACGGCAAGCCGAAGCTTATTTTCGGCAAGAACGACGACATCTCGGTTTCGGTGCGCTGGGGCGGGGTTCCCGCGGGCGGCGCAAAAGCGAAGGCGTCGTTGCGCGTCTTCGAGCTGCCCGAGCGCGGCGACGTTTTCAAAAAAGAATTCCAAGCCGACATTTCCGCGGGCGGCGCCGAAACGAAAATCAATATCGGCAAGCTCGGCAAGAACGGCGTTTACAGGGCGGAGCTTGCAATAGGCGGCGCGTTCGCGGCGGCTGGGGCCTTCGCGGTGTCGCCGCAGTGCAGGGCAAAGCGCGGGGAGCTGCCGATCGACGTCGGCTACTGCGGCGTAATCACAAACGGGGAGTCCGCCGCGCCGACCGAGGGCGAGGTCGAATTTCTCGCGAACTCGGGCATCTCGTTCCTGCGAATGTGGGACAACGGCAATCCGTTCAACTGGCGCTGCATCGAGCCGGAGGAGGGAAAATATTTTTGGGACATCACCGACGAGACCGTCCGCCTTGCGAAGAAAAACGACATCGACGTAATGGTCGTTCTCGGCGGAATGTTCTTCATCTACCCGCCGCAAATGGGGATTCGCGGGCACAGGCAGGCGCCTTGGCTCTACGCGAAATCGCCCCTCGGCAAGACGACGCGCGGCTTCGAGAAGCAGGGGCGCAAGGCGATTCTTCCGCCTATGGAGGACTGGACCCGCATGGTCAAAACCGTCGCGACCCGCTACAAGGGCGTTATAAACACCTACGAAGTCATCAACGAGCCGAACATAATTTGGGAGGATCCGCGCACATACTGCCCGTATCTCGAGGCGGCTTACAAGACGCTGAAGGAAGTGTCGCCCGAAAATATCGTCATCGCGTATGGCGGGCAGCCGCCGGATTTCCTCGAGACGATTCTCCAAAACGGCGCGGGCAAAAACTGCGACGTCATCGCCTACCACGCCTACAGGTCGCTGTTCGAGGACTCCGCAAACCCCGCCGCCGAGCGGCACGAATACTACCGCGGGCTCTCGAAAAAATACGGCGGCAACCACGGCGTTTACATCACCGAGCTTTACTACCTAAACCCCCATTCCAAGGGCGGCGGCGACCACAAAGGCGGCACGTTCCACCCGGGGTATCTGGCGCGCCGCTATCTCGTCGACGCCTCGTCGGGCATTCCAGTCGACACGCTCATTCCCGCCAACACCGTCGGCGTGGGCGTTTACCAGACCGGCGTGCATGTCGAGAATTTCTCTAAGGGCGAGGACGTCCCCTACGGCTCTGGCGGCAAGAGAATCGGGATCGTCCCGACGCAAAGATACATCGTCGCGGCGGCGTTCGCCAAAAACCTCAAAGGGACGAAATTCTCAAAGAGCGTGGAGCTTGGCGACAAAATGCTCGCGCACGTTTTCTCCGACGCCAAGACGGGCAGGGCGGTCGCGGCGGTGTTCGCGCTCGGGGCGACGATGGAAAACGTTTCGGGCAAGCGCGAGCTATTGAGAACGCGCCTCGACGACCCCCTCGACCGCGCTCCGAAAAACCTCGGCAAGCTGCCAAGCTCGGTCGTTTCGGTAGAGGACGTTTTCGGCAACGACGTCGCGCCGAACGCCGCGGGAGAGACCGTTCTGACTGTTTCGCCGATGCCCGTTTACATAACGGCGAAAAATATGGATGGAATAGACGCCGTTCTCGCCAAGCTCGCGCCCGCGAAAAAATAAAAGAGCCCTGACGCAAAAAACGCCGCCAGAAAAAAAGGCGGCGTTTTTTTTCGCTATATATTCTTGAACGCCCGGGCGAACTTGTTAATTTTTGGAACCTGCAAAACGTTTATCGCAACAAAGGGAAAATGTATGTTTAGAAAAATCTATATATGCGCGTGCCTTTTTGCGGCCCCGCTTTTCGCCGACGTAAATCTTATCCGCAACGCGGATTTTTCGGAGGGCTTGGCCCACTTCGGTTTTTCCGACGCCATGCCCGAGAAGGTCGGCGCGAGAATCGGCGAGGATCCGCAGGTCGGGAAGTATCTCGCCTACAAGGCCGAGAAGGACGGCTGGGGCGGATTGAATTTTTCTGAAATATACCTTGGCGAAAAGGGGAAGTTCGTATTTTCGTTCAAGGCGAAAGCGTCGGCGCCGCTTCAAATGCACCTTGTGGCGCTAAGGCTCAGCGACGTTAACAACAACATTTACCGCCACAACATCCGGCCGTTCAAGCTCGACGGCGAGTGGCGCGAATTCAAGATAGACGTGGATCTGAGCAAAATCCGCGGCGCGGGCGAGGCGTGGACGCCGTTCCGCATCGAAAAATATACGGGCGACCCCGCAAAGCCGTTCCCGCAGGCTGCCGAAATTTTCTTCGCCGACTTCAAGCTCGTTCCCGCCGGCGGCGATATCGACGCGATAAAGCTTATGGAGAAATCGGCGTTCTACGCCGAAGTTTTCTTTTCGGCGGACGCCAAGAAGCGCAAAAGCCCGTTCATGTCGTTCGACAGAAGCGACAACCTGAACATGGCGGCGAAGTTCACGAACAATACGGGTGCCGTAAGGCGCGTCAAGGTTCAGGCGATTATCAAAAAGCAGCCGAACGGCGAGACGATTTACGATGAATCACGCGATGTTGAAGTTCCCGCGGGCAAAAGCTCGGCGAAGTTCGACATCGGGAAGATCGCCCGCAACGGCAGGTATGTGGCGGAGCTCAGGGTGAACGGCGAGCCGGCCAGCTGGGTCGATTTCGCGATAACTCCGCGCGTGCGCGCCAAGCGCGGCGAGCTGCCTATCGACATCGGCTACTGCGGCGTCGTAACAGACGGGGAGCAGGGCGCGCCGACAGCCGATGAAATGTCGTTTCTCGCCGAGACCGGCATTTCGATAATCCGCACTTGGGACGGCGGCAACCCGTTTAACTGGCGCTGCATCGAGCCCGAGGAGGGAAAATATTTTTGGGACATCACCGACGAAACCGTTCGCCTTGCGTGCGAAAACAATATCGACGTTCTTCCGGTTCTCGGCGGAATGTTCTTCATCTACCCGCCTGAAATGGCTATGCGCGGGCATAGGCAGGCGCCATGGCTCTACGCGAAGTCGAAAGCGTGCAGGACGATTCCCGCATTCGAGAAGCAGGGGCGCAAGGCGATTATGCCGCCCATGGAAGACTGGAACAGAATGGTAACGGCGGTCGCTTCGCGCTACAAGGGCAAGATAAAGCATTTCGAGATTATGAACGAGCCGAACATCATCTGGGCGGACCACATGATTTATTATCCGTATCTCGAATCGGCGAGCAAAATCATCAGGGGCATGCACCCCGAGAACAAGGTCGTCGGCTTCTCGACGACTGGCGACTACGGCGGCAACCCGAACGGATTTTTGGCGATCCTTCTGCGGGCGGGAGCGGGCAAGTTCAGCGACATAATCTCGTTCCACTCCTACAACTCGCTTTACGAGGACTCTCCCAAGCCCGCCGACAAGCTCATCGAGGACTTCCACGAGTCGCTCGCAAAGAACGGCGTAAACCAGCCGCTCTGGCACACCGAGCTTTACTACATGAACCCGAAATCGAGAGGCGGCGGCGACTTCAAGACGGGCCCGATTTTCCACGCGGGATACGTCCCGCGCCGCTACATGCTCGACGCGGCGAACAATGTCGCAGCCGACGTTCTCCTGCCCGCGAGATTCATCTTCTTGCCCGCGAGGTCGGGAGCGCTGAGCGTCTCCAACTTCTCGAAAGGAAAATACGTTTGCTATCCGAGCCAGGGCGAGACGGGAATATTTATCCCGAGCGACTGCTACATCGTTTCCGCGGTGTTCGCCGACACGTTCAAGGGCACGAAGTTCTCGAAGAAGCGCCCGCTGAAAGACAATCTGCTCGCCTACGAGTTCGTTTCGCCCGAGGGCGCCAAGCCCCAAAAGGCGGTCGCGGCGGTGTTCGCGCTCGGGGCGATCGTGGACAACATCAACAACGACAGGAACAATCTCCAGACCAAAATTTCCGACCCGCTCAAGCGCGCGCCGAAAAGCCTCGGCAAGCTTCCCGACGGCGTGAAGGTGTTCGACGTGTTCGGCAATGAAATCGAGCCGGCTTCAGACGGCGCGCTCACGCTCCCGATCAGCCCGATACCCGTCTACATCAAAGCGTCCGACCCGAAACTCGTCGGCGAAGTCCTAAAAAGGCTCGATTAGGTTCGCGTTTACTGCACGTCGACGGTGAACGAGGCGGTTTTTATGAAAGTCAGCTCCCAAGAGCGCCCGTATTTCAGCTCGACTTTCGTGCGCCCGCGGCGGATTGCGGCGAACTTAAAAACCGTCGTTCCGCCCGATCCCGCGAGCTTCGGGTCGGTGCCGGCGTATTGTTCCTTTATGAATTGCAGCTGCGGCGTGCCGTCGACCGAGACCGTCCACAAATAGCCAGTCGTCGGGTTTGAATTTAGGCTTATCGAGACAAACCCGCCTTTGGCGACGCTGCCAAAGCTCCGCGCTTCGTCGAGAAAAATCTCGTACGGGGCGGTGGCTTTTGCGCAGCCCGAGAGGGCCGCTGCTGCGAAAATTGCTGCGGCGATTAATTTCATGCCGCCATTGAAAGCGCGCCGATTTTAATTGTCAAATATTCTTGAACGCTTTGGCGCAATCGCTAATCTTGAAATCCGCAAAAACGTTTATCGCAACGAAAGAGAACATATGCTTAGAAAAATCTATATATGCGCGTGCCTTTTGGCGGCTCCGCTTTTCGCCGACGTAAACCTTATCCGCAACGCGGATTTTTCCGACGGCTTGAACCACTTCGGCTTTTCCGACGCCACGCCCGACAGAGTGGGCGCGAGAATCGGCGAGGATCCGGCTGTCGGGAAATATCTCGCCTACAAAACGGAGAAGGACGGCTGGGCGGGCTTGAACTTCTCCGAGATTTACCTCGGGGAAAAGGGCAAGTTCGTTTTCTCGTTCAAGGCTAAGGCGTCGGCGCCTATTCAAATGCACCTTGTCGCGCTCAGGCTCAGCGACGTTAACAACAACATTTACCGCCACGACGTAAGATCGTTCAAGCTCGACGGCGAGTGGCGAGAATTCAAGATAGACGTGGATCTGAGCAAAATCCGCGGCAAGGGCGAGGCGTGGACGCCGTTCCGCATCGAAAAATATACGGGCGACCCCGCGAAGGCGTTCCCGCAGGCGGCGGAAATTTTCTTCGCCGACTTCAAGCTCGTTCCCGCGGGCGGCGACATCGACGCGGTAAAGCTAATGGAGAAAGCGGCGTTCTCGGCGGAAGTTTCGGTTTCCGCCAAGGGCAAGAAGCGCAAGAGCCCGTATATGGCGTTCGACAGGCGCGACAATCTGCGCATGATCGCCAAGTTCGCCAACGGCACCGGCGAAGTCAGGCGCGCGAAAGCGTCGGTCAGCCTCAAGAAGCAGCCCTTCGGCGAAACCATTTACGAGGACACCTGCGACTTGGAAATCCCCGCGGGCAAAAGCTCGGTGAAATTCAACATCGGGAAAATCGCCCGCAACGGCAGGTATCTGGCGGAGCTGAAAGTGAACGGCGAGGATATCGGCTGCGTCAATTTTGCGATCACCCCGCGCGTGCGCGCAAAGCGCGGCGAGCTGCCTATCGACATCGGCTACTGCGGAGTCATCACCAACGGCGAAATGGGCTCGCCCACCGCCGAGGAAATGTCGTTCCTCGCGGAAACCGGCATTTCGATAATCCGCACTTGGGACAGCGGCAACCCGTTCAACTGGCGCTGCATCGAGCCCGAAGAGGGAAAATATTTCTGGGACATCACCGACGAGACCGTGCGCCTTGCGTGCGAAAACAATCTCGACGTTCTCCCCGTCCTCGGCGGAATGTTCTTCATCTATCCGCCTGAAATGGGAATCCGCGGGCACAGGCAGGCGCCTTGGCTCTACGCGAAGTCGGAAGTCAGCAGGGCGATTTCGGGCTTCGAGAAACAGGGGCGCAAGACAATCAAGCCGCCAATGGAGGACTGGAACAGAATGGTGACGGCGGTCGCCTCGCGCTACAAGGGCAAGATAACGCATTTCGAGATCATGAACGAGCCGAACATCATCTGGGCGGACTACATGATTTATTATCCATACCTCGAATCGGCGAGCAAAATCATCAGGGGCATGCACCCCGACAACAAGGTCGTCGGCTTCTCGACGACGGGCGACTACGGCGGCAACCCGAACGGATTTTTGGCGATCCTCCTGCGCGCGGGCGCGGGCAAGTTTAGCGACATAATCTCGTTCCACTCCTACAACTCGCTTTTCGAGGACTCCAAAAAGCCCGCCGACAAGCTCATCGAGGACTTCCACGAGTCGCTCGCAAAGAACGGCGTAAACCAGCCGCTCTGGCACACCGAGCTTTACTACATGAACCCGAAATCCGCGGGCGGCGGCGACCACGCCAACGGCCCGGTTTTCCACGCGGGATACCTTGCGCGCCGCTATATGCTCGACGCCGCCAACAATGTCGCCGCCGACGTTCTTCTGCCCGCGAGCTTCGTCGTCGTGCGCGAGAGGTCGGGCTCGGTGAACGTCTCCAATTTCTCGAAGGGAAGGCATGTCTGCTATCCGAGCCAGGGCGCGGCGGGAATATTTATCCCGAGCGACTGTTACATCGTTTCCGCGGTGTTCGCCGACACTCTCAAGGGCACGAAGTTCTCGAAGAAGCGCCCGCTGAAAGACAAACTCCTCGCCTACGAGTTCGCCTCGCCCGAGGGCGCCAAGAAGCCCAAGGCTGTCGCCGCGGTGTTCGCGCTCGAGGCCGTCATGGACAACCTCAGCACCAACAGAAGCAATCTTAAAACCGAGATTTCCGACCCGCTCAAGCGCGCGCCGAAAAACATCGGAAAGCTCCCCGACGGCGTCAAGGTGTTCGACGTGTTCGGAAACAAAATCAACACTTCGTCGGACGGCACGGTCACGCTCCCGATCAGCCCGATCCCCGTCTATTTTACGGCGCCCGATCCCGCGCTCATCGACGAAGTTCTAAAGCGCCTCGAATAGGTTTTCCCCTTTCGCGAAAACGCGCCGCCTCCCGAGGCGGCGTTTTTTTTGCGCGCGTTTATGTTTGCAATCGGGGAGGGGCGGGCTATGTTGTTTCCGCGTATGAAAAAGACAATCGCTTTTATTTTATCGGCGTTCGTGCTTTCGGCGTGCTCGGCGTTTTCGGCCGGAGACTCCAATGCGCAAGCGGCAAAGACCGAGCTTTCGATTTGCACGCTGAACATCTTGATCGACGGCAAGGACTGCGGGCCCAACAAGGACGGCTCGTGCGTGTGGAAATTCCGCCGCCCCGTCGTGAAGGAGTTCATCGCCAAGCACGATTTCGACATTCTCTGCTGCCAAGAGCCGCTTTCAAACCAAGTGCTCGACGTCGCGGCGGACAACGGCTACGAGGTCTATTTTAAGCCCGTCCGCACGACGACCCCGAAGTCGCCCTGCAACCCCGTCTATTATAAAAAGAGCCGCTTCGAGCTTCTCGACAAGGGCGAATTTTATTTCTCGAAAACCCCGGAGGTCGAGTCGAACGACTGGGACTCGCCGCGCAGCCGCTGCGCGACTTGGGTGAAGCTGCGCGACAAAAAAACGCGCGCCGAGTTCTTCGTGTTCTCGCTCCACTTTACGCATATCGGCAAGGTGGCGAAGTTCGAGTCCGCGAAAGTCCTCGTGAAAAAGGTTGCCGAGATAACGAAGGGCGCGCCGTTTTTCGCCATGGGCGACTTCAACTCTTTCCCCGACAGCCCGCAGATAAAATACATCTGCTCGTCGGGCGTCATGCGCGACTCTAAAGTCGCGTCGCTCTCCGAGCCCGTCGGCGAGGGTCCCTCGTTCCACGGCTTCAGGAAAGATGATAACTCGAAAGAGCGCATCGACTACATCTTTGTCTCGCCCAACGCCGAGGTTCTCTCCTACTGCCTCGACAAGCAAAAATACGGCGACATTCCTCTTTCGGACCACTATCCCGTGCGCATAAAGGCGCGCTTCTAAAAACGAAAAAACGGGGGCTTAAAAAAGCCTCCGTTTTTTTTGCGAAAGAAATTTTTTTACGATTGCGGGGCGGATTCTTCTTCCGGGGCGTCGGGGGCTTTCGCTTCTTCGGATTTTTCCGCTTCGGCATTTCGCGCCGCCTGCCAGAGCTCGGCGGTGTTGGGAAACGCGGGCGAGATGAACGGCGAGATTTCAACCGCGCGCTTTGTCTCGGGGTCGATGTCGACCACGGCGGCGCAGATTCTGTTGTCGCCGCTTGCGAGCGCGAACTGGCGCGGGCGCCCGTCGATAAATTTTTGCACGATGGGCTCCCACTTTCTGCCGAGGCACGAGTTCCACGGGCCCGTCATTCCCGCGTCGGTCAGGAACGCCGTCCCCTTTGGGAAAATGCGCGCGTCGTTCGAGGGAATGTGCGTGTGCGTGCCGATCACCGCCTGAACTTTGCCGTCGAGGTGCCAGCACATCGAGACTTTTTCCGACGACGTCTCCGCGTGGAAGTCGAGCAAAATTATGTCGCAAAGCGGCGCGAGCTTTTCCGCCATGCGCGAGGCCGCGGCGAACGGGCAGTCCGCCTTTATTTTCATCAGCGTCTGCCCGAGCAGGCTGAAGACGCCGAGCTTTACGCCGCCCTTTTCGACAATCACAAATTCGTTCCCGGGGCTCTCCCGGTAAATGTTCGCGGGGCGGCAGAGGTTTTCTATCGAGGCGATTTCGTCCTCGAAGCAGCGCTGGTCCCAGATGTGGTCGCCCAAGGTTATGGCGTCGACGCCCGCGCGGAAAAGCTCGCCCGCCATATTTTTTGTTATGCCGTTGCCGCCCGCGGAATTTTCCCCGTTGGCGACGACCGCGTCTATCTTCAGCGTCTCTTTAATCGACGGCAAATTTTCCGAGAGCAGTTTGCGCCCCGGCTTGCCGACGATGTCGCCTATGAAAAAAATCCGCATTTTTTTATTTTATATAAACCCGAGCTTTTTCGAGAGCTCGCGCATGTCCGCGACCGCGCCCGCCGCGGAAAGCTCCGGCGGAAGCTGCACGACCAGCCCGCGCGCCTTGTAAAAATCGACGAGCGGCAGCGTCGTGGAGCGGTAAACCTGCAGGCGCTTTTCGACGGTCTCGGGCTTGTCGTCGTCGCGCGTGTAGAGCTTGCCGCCGCACTTGTCGCAGACGCCCTCGGCTTTCGGGGGCGTGAAAATTTTGTGGTAGGGCGCGTGGCACTTTTCGCACACCATTCTGCCGGAAATGCGTTTTATAATCTCGGAGTCGGGAACGTCGAGGCATATCACCGCGGAGATTTCGCGCCCGAGCTTTTTGAGCATGCCGTCGAGCATTTGCGCCTGCCTTATCGTCCGCGGGAAGCCGTCGAGCACGAAGCCCTTTTCGGCGTCGGGGTGCGAGAGCCGCTCTTCGACCATCGCGGCGGTGACGTCGTCGGGGACGAGCTCGCCCTTGTCCATATAAGACTTCGCGAGCTTGCCGAGCTCGGTGTTGTTTTTAAGGTTGTTTCGGAACAGGTCGCCCGTGGCGATCTGGACTATCCCGAGAACTTCGCAAAGGGCGACGGCGCGCGTTCCTTTTCCGCTGCCCGGAGCTCCCAGCATTATGAGATTGGCTTTTTTCATTTTTGAAAAAAATAAGATATTTAGTTTGAAAACATATCGGCGATCGGCAAGCATTTTTGCATGCAAAACGGCGAATTTGGCGGTGCGATATGCGGAATCTGGAGCGACGGCGCGAAAATGCGGCTTTGCCTGCGCGCGCCCGACGGCTCCTCGCGCGAGGTCGAGGACGATTTCAGCCCGTATATCTGGACGGGCGCGGGGGCGTCGTGCCAATACGCGAAAGTGGAAAAGCTCTCGAAGCCCGAGGGCGGCTCGCCGCGGACGCCCTTCGATTTGCTCATGTCGTTTGGCAGCGTCGGCGACATGGAAAAATATTTTAAGTCGCGCGACAAATCTCTGCCCGCGTTCCGCATTTCAAGCCCCGAGAACCAGTATCTTGCCGCCCGCGGCGCGAGAATGTTCGCGGGAATGCAATTTTCCAAAATCCGCAGGCTTCAGCTCGACATAGAGGTAGAGGGCACCGAGGGCTTCCCCGACGCCTCGCGGCGCGCCGACCGGATAATCGCGGTCGGGCTTTCGGGAGTCGGGGGAGAAAAAATTATCGAGCTCGCCGATTTCACCGACGAAGCCGAGCGCGATCTTTTGCAAAAGCTTCGCGGGGAAATCGTCGCCCGCGACCCCGACACAATCGAGGGGCACAATATTTTTAAGTTTGATCTGCCGTATATCGCCGCGCGCTCGAAAATGCTGAAAGTCCCGATGCTCTGGGGTCGTTTCGGAGCGGGCGCGAGCTTTCGCAAAAGCAGGCTTTCCATCGCCGAAAGGGTTTTCGCCTACACGCGCTGCGACATCGCCGGGCGCACTGTCGTGGACACGCTTCCGCTCGTCCAGCTATACGACGTCAGCGCGCGAGAGATGCCCTCCTACACGCTGAAAGCCGCCGCCGTCCATTTCGGGATAAGCTCGCCCGACGAAAGAACGTATATCGACGGCGGCGAGATTTCCAAAATTTTTAGGACCGACCGCGCGCGCTTCCGCGCGTATCTCTCCGACGATTTGCGAGAGACCGCGGGCTTGGCGGAAAAGCTTTTGCCCACATACGTCGCGCAGGTGTCGAACTTTCCGATGACGCTTCAGGAGTGCCTGCTGCGCGGCTCGGGAATGAAGGTCGAGAGCGTCTTTCTGGAAAAGTATCTCGCCGCGCGCGCCGCGCTTCCGATGGCGCCGGGCGGCGACTACATCGAGGGCGCGCTGTCGGAGTCATACGAGATCGGCGTATTTAAAAACGTGCTCCACTACGACGTCGCGTCGCTTTACCCGAGCCTTATGCTCGCGCTCGGGAAATGCCCGCGGGGCGACTATCTGGGCGTGTTCTTGGAGAGCCTCTCCAGCCTGCGCGCGTACCGGCTCGAATACAAAAAGCTCGCGCGCGAAACCTCCGACCCCGACCTGCGGCGCGAGTACGACGCCCGCCAGAAAAGCTTTAAAATTTTGATAAATTCTTTCTACGGGTACCTCGGGCTTTCGACCGCGCTCTTCGGCGACAGCGCGCTCGCCGCCGGCGTCACCCGCGCGGGGCGCGAGCTTCTCGGAAAGCTCGTCGAGTTCTTTTCCGGCGAGGGCTGCGAAGTTCTCGAGGCGGACACCGACGGCATCTACGTTTCGTCGAAAAAATATTTTTCCGCGCCCGAGAAGCTTCTCGAAAAGGCGTCTGCGGTTCTGCCGAAGGGGGTGGATTTGGACTTCGACGGCGCGTTCGAGGCGATGCTCTGCTACAAGGCGAAAAATTACGCGCTTTTGCAGGGCGGCGAAATCACCCTGCGCGGCTCGGCGTTTAGAAACCGCGCCACCGAGCCGTTTCTTCGCAAGCTGACCGAGGCGATGGTCGGCGACAAGCTGCTCGGGCGCGACGAGCTTCTCGAGGGCGAGGTCGAAAAGGCGAAGCAAAAAATTCTTTCGGGCGAAATGCCCGCCTTCGATTTGGCGAAAGGCGAGTACATAAGCAAAAGCCCCGCGCAGTACCAAAGCGACGTCGCCGCGACCGGCAAGGGCAGGCGCGCTGCGCTCGAGGCGGCGCTGATGATGTCGCCGCGCCCCGAAGTGGGGGACAAAGTTTTTTACTACATTACGCGCGGCGCGTCGGCGCGCGATCCCGACTGGAAGCGCGCCCGCCCGCTATCGATGTTCGACCCAACTTCCGAGCCTTACGACGCGCAGTATTACATCGACAAAATCGACGACTGGCGCAAAAGGTTCGCCGATCTTTTCGGCGACCCGTCGGGGCAGGGCGAGCTGTTTTAAAATTTAAAAAAATAAAAAAAGCGGAAAGCTCTTTCGGGCGTTCCGCTTTTTTTTGCAAAAGAATTTCTACTTGGAAATATTTTTTATTCTTATGTTGCGGAGGCTGATATTCGCCTTTCCGTGCTTGCCCTGAAATCCTATTTTTCCGCAGGTTGGAAGGTCGCACTTCTTGCCTTTCGCGAGCCACGGGGGAATCGCCGAGCCGTCGGGGTTCGTCTTTTCGTCGGTCCACTTCGACATGTCCATTTTGGAGCAGTGTCTGCCGTTGATCCACGCGTCGATTTTTTTGCCCTCGCAGCGGACTTTCATTCTCTGCCAAATTCCGACGGGCAGGGCGGTGTCGAACTCGGCGGGAACAAGCCCGTAAATCGAGCCGCAGTCGGTGCGGGGCTTGGCGAACTTCGCGTTGTCGGCGATCTGCACTTCTATGGACTTTGGCACATAATTTTTGGCGTCGGAGCAATAGACAAACACGCCGCTGTTGGTTCCGTTGTCGAGAAGGAAGTCGAACTCAAGCTCGAAATTTTCCCAGTTTTTCTTCGAGAAAATCGGGACGTCTTTCGTCGCCGTCAGAACGCCGTCTTTCGAGACCGACCAGATTTGCGGGTCGTAGTCCGCGCCCGAAAGGCCGCCGCCAAAGAGGGGAACCCAGCCGCCTTGGCAGCCGCATTCACAGTTTTCACATTTGTTCGTGGCGCACCCCAAAATAAACAGGGACGCCGCGAACGCCGCAATGGTGAGAATTTTTTTCATACGGGGAAAACGCTAAAGCCTCGCGCCGCGCCGCGCAAGCAGTTTTGTCAAAAACTTCAAAAGTTTTTTTGCGCCCCGCGCGCGCAGGGGATAGAATCGCGCCATGGAAATGGAACAATCTACAATCGGAACGGCGGTGGTCGCGCTCACGTCGGTCTTGGGGACGTATTATCTCGTGCTCAGGATCCGCGAGCACCACCGCGAAAAACCCGACCCAAAACTTACATACGTCACGCACGCGCAAATGGACGGAGTGCGCGCCGAAATTATGCGCTCGGTCTCCGAGGCCGTGCGCGACCTGCGCTCGCTGCGCGCCGAAATCCGCGAGGACACCCGCGCCCTTCAAAAGCAGTATTCGCGCGCTCTCTCCGACAACCGCGATTTGATCGCCAAGAACGCCCAGAGCATAAGCGCGCTCGCCGCGCAGGCGCAGACCGCCGCGCAGCGCATTTCGGAATTGTCGATGAAAACCGACAGAATCGTGATGAAAATAAGAGGGGAGGACGGATATGGAAACTGACGGACTTTCCGCGCGCGAGGCGGGAACTCCGGGCTCGGAGCTTCTCTTTCGGCGCGCGGTGCTCTCGCAGCTCGAGGCCGCGTATCCAGCCTCGCTTTCGCTCGAGACTTTAAGCCTCGGGCTCGAGGCGTGCGGATTTGCCAAAGGCGGAAAAAACGCTCTCGAGCCCGCGCTCGAATACCTGCGCGAAAAGGGATACGCGCAGATCGTGCGCTCGCGAATTTCGGCGGCGCACAAGCGCGCCAAGCTCACCGCCGAGGGGCTCGACTATCTCGAATCGGGGGAATGGTGATGGCAAAAGCAAAAGAAAAAATTTCTTCGGAAGAAGAAACTGCGAAAGCGTCAAAGCCGAAAACGGCGAAAAAAGCGGCGCCCAAAAAACGCGCGCCGGCGCAAAAAAAATCCGCGGCGGCGCCGTCGCCAACGTTTGCGTCTCCAACTTTCGCTTCGCACGTCGCGCGCATACGCGAAGCGAAAGAGCGCTCCGACGCCCTCGCGCGGGCGCTGCCTCTCGACGCGCGCGCGGCGAGCGTAGCGCTGCTTTGGGAAATGGTTTTCGACGCGCTTTGCTCGCGGGAATCTCTCGACCTTGCCGAGTTCAACGCGTTCGCGGGCGCGGTGCAAAAGCTCTCCTCGGCGCGGCTTAAAGACGCAGTCCCCGAGCGCGAGGAGCGCGGCTCTGGCGCGCCCGAAATCTCAGAGGAGACAATCGCCAAAATCGAGGAGCAGCTCAAGCTGCTTTAAAAAGTGGACACGTTTTTTCTCCCGTACCAGAAGGCGTGGATTCTCGACAATTCGCGCATAAAGCTCATGGAAAAATCGCGGCAGATCGGCATGAGCTGGACCGCCGCGTATTCGCTCGTAAGAAGCCACAGCCTCTCGCGCGCGAAGCTCGACTCGTGGGTCAGCTCGCGCGACGAGCTTCAGGCGAAGCTTTTTATCGAGGACTGCAAAAAATTCGCGCGCGCGCTGGGAATCGCCTCGCGCGAGATTTCGGGCGTCGATGCCGTCCGCGGCGGAGATGGGCAGTCTCTGGAATTCGCGAACGGCACGCGGATATGGTCGCTATCGTCGAACCCCGACGCTCAGGCGGGCAAGCGCGGCACGCGCGTTCTCGACGAGTTCGCGCTCCACCCCGATCCCGAAAAGCTCTACGCGATCGCCTATCCCGGGATAACGTGGGGCGGAAATTTGCAGATCATCTCGACGCACCGCGGCGGGGAAAATTTTTTCCGCAAGCTCGTCGACGAGGCTCGGTACGGCGGCAATCCGAAGGGGATCTCGCTGCACCGCGTCACGCTTCAGGACGCGCTCGAGCAGGGCTTTTTAAAAAAGCTAAAAGCGTCTCTTCCTCCGGAGAGCGAAATCGCGCAGCTCGACGAGGCGCAGTATTTCGACCGCATAAGAAAATCGTGCGCCGACGAGGAGAGCTTTCTGCAGGAGTATATGTGCGTGCCCGCCGACGAAAAATCGGTGTTCATTTCGCACGAGGACATCGCGCGGTGCGTCTATGGCCAGTCGGAAAACTGGCGCGAAATTTCAAACGACGATTCCAGCCCGCTTTTCCTCGGCGTGGACGTCGGGCGCACGCGCGATCTTAGCGTGTTCTGGCTTCTCGAAAGGCAAGGCTCGGTGCTCTACACGCGGGGGGTAAAAGTTTTTCGCGACACCCCGTTCTCCGAACAGGAGGCGCATCTTCACACATACCTGCGAATGCCGCGCCTGAGGCGCGCGGCGATAGACATGAGCGGGCTCGGCAGGCAGTTCGCAGAGCGCGCTTGCGAAAGATACGGATCGGCGCGCGTAGAGGGGGTCTCGTTCACGCAGAACACAAAAGAGGCTCTCGCATATCCGCTGCGCGCGGCGTTCGAGTCGGCGTCGCTGCGGATTCCCGGCGACATCGAGACCGCCGCCGATTTGCGCGCGGTGCGCCGCTGCCCGGGGCTTCGCGGCGGAGTGGTGTTCCGCTCCGAGCGCACCGCCGATGGGCACTCCGACAGATTTTGGGCGCTCGCGCTGGCGGTGTACGCGGCGCGGCTGGGCTCGCGCGAATTCGCGTTCGAGAGCGTTCCGCGCAAGGGCGAAACCTTCGTCTGGTAGCCTGTTCGCGGGCGTTCCATGCCCGCTTTCGGGCTTCCAAAGGGGGATTTTTTCGCCCGACCCCGCAAAAAAGCCGATTTTTCGCGTTTTTTTCTAAAAAATATATTGACTTGCACAATCGCAAATCCTACATTCGTCCACGTTTGAAGCCCGTTGTCGGCTCCGCGTTTTTTAAAGTCGAAAAATTTTTATTCGGTTTTTGAGGGCGCGGGTCGAAGATGAACTTCGCATTCTACGAATTATTTATTGGTAGATTTTCATCTCGAAATAAACAATCAAATAAAAAAAATATGAACAAACAGCAACTCATCGAAGAAATCCAGAAACTCCTCGGCAAAGACGCCACCAAGGCTTGCGCCGAAAAAGCCCTCAAGGCCACACTCGACGCCATCAAGGCGGGCGTGAAGAAGAGCAAGAAGCTTCAGCTCATCGGCTTTGGCACGTTCAAGGTCGTGGAGCGCAAGGCTCGCAAGTGCTTCAACCCGGTCTCGAAGAAAATGATGCCGGTAAAAGCCTGCAAGGTTGTTCGTTTCAAGCCCGGCGCGGCGTTCAAAGCGAAATAAGATTTTTTCAAATCTTAATTTTAAAACTCCGCCTCGCGCGGAGTTTTTTTTTGCGCGAAATTTTTTTACACCAAAAATGATAAAAAATATTTTCAAGTTCGACCCCGGCGGCTTCGAATCGTCCGACGAAATTTTTTCGGACGTCGCCTCGGGGGGAAATTTCAGAATAGAGCGCGTCGTCTCAAAAAAATATTCAAACGGGAAGTGGTATTGCCAATCCGAGGACGAGCTCGTTTTTCTGCTCGAGGGAAGCGCGGTCTTGGAATTTGAATCGGGCGAGCTTGCGCGGCTCGAAAGGGGCGACTATATCCTCATAAAAAAATTCGCCCGCCACCGCGTAAAGGAAACCTCCGAGAGTCCGCGGTGCGTTTGGCTCGCGCTCTTTTCGGAAAGCGTTTCCGAATAGATTTTGCCCTATTCAAAAAACTCTATTTCTCCGCCGTCCGTTCTTTGGACGGCGGCGCCCAGATTTTCCTCTTTGCAAACCCTGCGGATTTCATCGGGCGAGAGCGCCATAAAGGCGGTCGCCATGGCGTCGGCTATCGCGGCGTCGGCGCAGAAGCACCAAGTTCTGAAAGGCTGGTTCTCGGGAATTTTGCCCGTGCGCGCGTCCACGATATGGCTTCCCAGAACCGACGTTCCCGACGCCCCGACCGCGAAGTCGCGCACGTCTATTTTTACGGCGTCCGACAAGTTCACGCTCCACGGCTTGCCTTCCCCGTTTTCGCCGAACGCGTAGATGCTGCTCGCGCCGAACGTCAGGAACGCGCTGTCGATTTCCCAAATTTCCTTTAGGCGCTTGACCGCGCGCGCGAGCGCGAAGCCCTTGCCGATCGAGCCGAGGTCTATGCGCCCGTCCTCGATTTTTTTCAGCCTGAAATTTTCGGGGTCGAACTCGAACTTTCCCCTGCGGGGCGTTTCGGGAATTGGGAAAGTTTTGTCGCCCTTGGCGCGGAGAAAATACTCGCCCATGCATACGTCGACGGCGCCGAGGCTCATGGAGCTGGCCGCGAACGCGAGCGACAAACATTCGGCGAAGTCCGCGGTGATGGGGGTAATCTCGCCGACGGCGGAGGCGTTGACGCACGAGACGTCGCTTCCGAAGCGGTAGAGGCTGAGCACAGCCTCGAGAGCCTCGGTTTCGTCGAAGCAGTCGAACGCCGCGCTTTTGGCGTAGTTTCTTTCGCCGTTCGGGATCAAAATCTCGAACGAGGTGTTCATCAAATTTCTGTCGAAACTGTGCATTTGCTTTGCCGCCTCAAGACAAAAAAAGCGAACGCGGGCCGTTCGCAAAATGGTGGGCGATGTAGGACTCGAACCTGCGACATTCTGTGTGTAAGACAGACGCTCTAACCAACTGAGCTAATCGCCCCCGAATTTCAAATCACAATGGATATTTTGATTTTCAAATCAAGTTTTTTTTAAGACTTTTTGGCGCGCGCGACCCTTTCGCAAAGCTCGCCGAACGTCTCGATGTTTCCCCGCTCGAAAACGTCGGCGCCGAACTTTTCCTCGATGCGGACGGTGAGCTCGGCGAGGTCGAAAGAGTCGAAGCCGAAATCCGCGCGAAGGCGCGTGCCCGCGCCGATGTCCGCGAGTGGCTCCTCGCCCTTTTTGCGCCTGATGTCGTTGGCGATTTCAGAGAGTGCCTTTTCCATACCGCGCGAATGTTCGGCGTTTGGGCGCGGCGTGTCAAAATATTTTTTCCATGTTAAAGGCGAAAAAATTTTGTGTTGCAAAGAAGTGCCGGGCGCGCTTTATTTTTGGCATTATGAATCACACAATATCGGCATTGGTTGAAAACAAATTCGGCGTGCTCGCGCGCGTCGCGGGAATGTTCAGCGGCAGGGGCTTCAACATCGAGACTCTCAACGTCGGGCCGCTCGTGGGCGGGAAGTACTCGCGCATTACGGTGACCGTGAAAGAGGGGCGCAACAGCGTAGAGCAGTGCGTCAAGCAGCTCGAAAAATTTGTCAATGTGATAGAGGTGAGCGATTTTTCGCAGGGCGGATCGTTCGTGGCGAGGGAGCTCGTCCTTGTGAAAGTCAAGGCGGCGTCGAAAAACCGCGCGGAGATCGTGCAGGTCGCCGACTTGTTCCGCGCGAAGGTCATCGACGTCGATCCGAAATCGCTCGTGATAGAATGCACCGGCAACGCGAACAAGATTAAGAGCTTCCTCGGAATGATAGAGCCGTTCGGGATTATCGACATGGCGCGCACCGGAAGCGTCGCGCTCGAGCGCGGCGCGGCTTCGGAGGACTGATTTTTTCTTTATCCAAATTTTTTAGGCGGCGCGAAGCCGCCTTTTTTTGCGTCTTTGCGAAGCGCCGTTTTAAGGGAGAAAAAAATGGCTTGCAAAAGTCGCGGGGGAGTGCACACTTGGCGGTTTAATATTTTATTAACAGGAGAAAATCATGGCACCTGCAAGAATATACAAAGAAAAGGACGCTAACAAAAGCATCCTTAAAGGAAAAACTCTCGCGGTAATCGGCTACGGCTCGCAAGGCCACGCCCACGCGCTTAACCTGAAGGACAGCGGGTACAAGGTCATCATCGGCCTCTATCCCAAGAGCAAGTCCATCGAAGTCGCCAAGAAGCAAGGCTTCAAGGTTATGTCAACCGCCGAAGCGGTCAAGGCCGCCGACATCATCATGGTTTCCGTCCCCGACATGAAGCAGGCGGAAATCTACGAGAAAGACATCGAGCCGAACCTCGAAGCGGGCAAGACCCTTATCTTCCTCCACGGCCTCTCGATCCACGGCGGGCTCATCAAGCCGCGCAAGGACATCAACGTGATAATGGTCGCCCCCAAGGGCCCCGGGCACACGGTGCGCTCGCAGTATTGCGAGAACAAGGGCGTTCCCGCTCTCATCGCCGTCGCGCAGGAGGGCAAGGGCGTCAAGAAAGGCCTCGCCAAGGCGATCGCCCTCGCGTGGGCTGACGGCATCGGCGCGACCCGCTCGGGCGTCATCGAGACGACTTTCCAAGAAGAGATGGAAACAGACCTCTTCGGCGAGCAGGCTGTCCTCTGCGGCGGCGTCAGCGCGCTTATCAAGGCGGGCTTCGAGACTCTCGTCGAGGCGGGCTACAAGCCCGAAATGGCGTACTTTGAATGCTGCCACGAGCTCAAGCTCATTGTCGATCTCATCAACCAGAGCGGCATCTCGGGCATGAGGTTCTCGATTTCCGAAACCGCCAAGTATGGCGACGTCACCCGCGGCCCGCGCGTGATCAACGCCGCGACGAAGCGCGAGATGAAGAAAATCCTCGGCGAAATTCGCTCCGGCAAGTTCACCAAGGAATGGGTCAAGGAATACAAGAGCGGCCTGAAGAACTACAACAAGCTTCTCGCCGAGGGCGAAAAGCACCAGATCGAAAAGGTCGGCCAGCGCCTGCGTTCGCTCATGCCCTGGGCGGCGAAGCAGAATATCAAAGGCGCGCAGGCGTCGTATTCGGCGATCGTAAACAAATAGCAGTTTGCTGTTTTTCGAAGGGTCGGCTTTAAGGTTTTTGCTTTAAAGCCGGCCTTTGTTTTTTTAACAAAAATTCGGCATGAAAAAAATCGTTATCGCCACAAGATCGAGCGCGCTCGCCATCGCCCAAGCGAAGATGGCGGTCGATTTTCTGCGCGCGAAAATCGGGGGGAATGTCGAATTTGAAATTTCCGCGATGAAGACCTCGGGCGACAAGCGGCAGGATTGGTCGCTTGAAAAACACGGCGGCAAGGGGCTTTTCACAAAGGAGATTGAGGACGCCCTGCTTCGCGGCGAAGCCGACATCGCCGTGCACAGCGCGAAAGATTTGCCCACGCAAATTCCCGAGGGGCTCGCGCTCGCGGGGTGTCTGCCGCGCGATGCGGCGCGCGATGTGATCGCCATGCGCGAGGGCGTCGGGGTTCCCGCGCTGATAGCTTCGGGCAGCCCGAGGCGCAGGGCGCAGCTTAAAAAAATGTTTCCGCAGGCGGTCTGGACGGAGCTTCGCGGGAATGTCGAGACGCGGCTTGCGAAAATCGCGGGCGGCGAAGCCGACGCAACGGTGCTCTCCGAGGCGGGGCTTCTCAGGCTCGGGATTAAAAATTTCGACGGAATCGTTTTTACGCCCGTGAAGCTCGATGTATGCGTTCCCGCGGTCGGGCAGGGGCTGATCGCGCTCGAGTGCAGGGCGGCGGACGTTGGCGAATATGCGCCGCTTGCCGACCCCGCGGCGGGCAAGACGCTCGAATACGAGAGGGAATTTTTGAAGGCTCTCGGCGGCGGCTGCCAGTCGGCGTATGCGGCGAACTTCGACGGCGAAGTGTTCCGCTTCTACCACGAGAACGTGGGAATCCAGAAGGCGGAGCTTGGCGAAAACCCGCTCGAGACCGTCCGCGCGCTCGCGCTCGGCTGCATTTAGGCGCGATTTTTTTGCGAGTTATTTTTGGTTGACCTTCGCGCGCGGCGGCGTTTTTATTGTCCGCATGAAAGCAATCAAATTATTTTTCTGTTTTTGCGCCGCGCTGCTCGCGTCGGGCGCAGTGTATGCGATAGACCCCGTTTCGGTGGAGAAAATCGAATTCAAGAGAATTCAGCAGCAGCAGATCGCGCTGTCCTCGGGAATGTGGACGCGCGTTGCGGTCATTTTGCTGGGCAATGAAAATCCCGACAAAAAGGCGAGCAACGACAAATTTATCCGCGATGTCGAGGTGACCCTCACGCTCGTTTACCGCGACGAAAAGGCGAAGAACAAAAAATCGCCCGACAGTCTGCTCGTGTTTAAAAACAAGGCGCGCCTCTTTGCGGTAAAAGTGAAGGACAAGACCCCCGTGGTGTTCTACATTCCGTTTGAGGCTGCCGAAATCTACAGGATAAAAAAGGATCCGTTCGCATACAGCATAGAGGTTTCGGTAGGAGGCTCGCCCATAGAGCTTAGCAAAGACAATATGAAGTCGATGCTTTCATCGTCCCTCATAAAAGGCACCGACCCGAAGAAAATTTACGACAGCTACCAGAAGTTCGTCCAAGGCGCGGCGTCGGCGAACGAGAATGTCTTGATGAACCTCTCGCAGGTTCCCCACAATGTGCAGATGTACGAGTACAACGTAAACCCGTCGCAGTGCACATATATCCCGACCTACATCAAGTCGAAATAGCCTTTCCCCATTGGCGCGGAGCGCAATGCGACCCGCGCCGATTTTTTTTCGCGCGAGGCGAAAAAAATGTCTTTACTAATCGGCGAGGCGTCTGTTAGATTATACAGATACCCCCGATTAAAATTCGGACGATACCCCCATTCCATAATATGACTTCAAAAAATAAGCTCATAATAAACTGCCAGGCTACCCATGTGACTGCGGCTAAATTTAGCGCACGGGGAGGGAGTCTGGTGCTTGAAGATTTCAAAATGCAGGAGCTCTCCTACGACTATTCCGTCCAGGAGGATTGGCTCGGGGCTCTCCGCTCGGCTCTCAAGGCCATGCGCGTGGGCGGCAAGGCGACGGTAATCGCCCCGTCGATGTTCCTGCTCGCCAAGACGATTAAAATCCCCCATGTAGAGCCCGCCCGCAGAAACGACGTTATCTCGTTCGAGGCTGAAAAAAACATTCCCTATCCCATTTCCGAAGTCTCTTGGGACTATCAGGTGATCGCCGACGACGGCGTCGAGAGCGAAATTTTCCTGACGTCGATGAAGTCGTCAGCCGCCGACGAGCTTTGCGCGGTTCTCGCCGATGCGGGCATCTCGCCCGAGCGCATCGAGGCGTCGTCGATTCTCGACTACAACGCGTGGAAATACTGCGGCCTTGAAAGCGACGTGATAATCCTCAACATCGGAGCGCGCTTTTCAAATATGCTCGTCGTGCGCGGCGACGGGCTTTTTGCCAGAAGCATTCCCGTCGGCGGCAACGCCCTGACGCAGTCGATCGCCGACTCCATGGGGCAAAGCTTCGCGTTCGCTGAGGAGCTTAAGCGCAGGTTCTTCCGCGACCACGAGGAAATCGAAATGTCCTCGACGGCGTCGGACGCAACCGAGCATTTCACCGCCTCGGCAAAGAGCGTGATGCAGAGGATAAGCCTCGAGCTCAAGCGCTCGGTGCTCAACTACCGCAGGGCGGGCAGAGTGGCGGCGCCGAAGAAAATTTATCTGACGGGCAGAGGGTCGCTCCTGCCGGGTCTCGCCGAATATATCGCCGAAGACCAAAAAATGGACGTGGAATTTTTGAATCCGCTCTCGAATATCTCGGTGTCGGGTTCGGTGAACCAAGCGCTGCTTTCGGCGTGCGCGTCGATGACCGGCGAGCTCGTCGGCGAAGCGGCGCGAATGGTCATGCCCGACGCGATGGGCGTAAACCTGCTCCCCAAGCATATCGTCGATGAAACCGCGTTCGCGGCAAAGCGCCCGCTTATGCTTGTCAGCGCGGCATTGCTCGCGGCGGCTGCCGTTCCGCCATTCCTGCTCGCGGGAAAATCCATTTCGGCTGAAAATAAATACATCGAAGAATTCGCGAACATCACCCCGCAAATCCAGCAGCGCATCGACAAGCTCGCCGAAAACAAGGCGAAGGCAGAGGCGGTCTCGAAGAAAATCGCGGGGCTCGAGGGCTTGGCGAAATCGAAATCGAACTGGATAAACCTTTTTATCGACCTTGAAAAATGCCTCATGGGGCAGAAAGACGTGTGGCTCGACAAGCTGCACGTCGTGCGCTCGGGCGAGGGCAAGGCGCAAAAATACAACCTCGAGCTGACGGGGCGGCTGCTGCTTCGCGAATTCAACCCTGAAGACCCTGCAGCCTACGATCCGCAAAAGGCGATCGACCGCATCAACAAGCTGCTCGACTCGTTCAAAACTTCCGAGTTCATCAAAGACTACATCAACGTAAAGACAGACCCCTCCAACCCGAGGATCCTGAAGTTCGACTTTACATTGGTCGTCAATCCCGACAAGCCCATATAATCGGAGGAAAATTTCCCGATGAAATACTTTAAAAAATATCCCCTGTTCTTCGCGCTTATGGCGGTTCTCTTGGCGGCGTTCGCGGGTCTCGCGGCATACGACGCCGTCTTGATGTCGAACGGCGCGGCTCTCCAAAAGAAGCTCACGCGCGAAATGCGCGAATACAAGTCGGCGCTGTCCGAAGACCCGACGCAAAAAGCCATCGACGCGTCGGAAGCGAACATCAAGAGCCTCGAGGGGCATCTCGGATTTCTCGAAAAAGACCTAACGCGGGCGTCGTCCGACATCTTCATTCAGCTGACCGCGAAGGAAGGGTACCAGCTCGTGGAACAGCTCCGCGGCTTCGTGAACTCGTGGCGCAAAGAGGCGCGCAAGCTCGACATCCGCATCGACGACAAAATGGATTTCGGCTTCAAGAAATATGTCGCGCCGAACGCGGAACCCCCAAAAGACGCCGCAATCGCCGACCTCTGGAAACAGGCGTGCGTGCTCAATTATATAAACAAAAAACTCTTCGCGTGCAAATCGGAGAAGTCGCCCATGGGCATATTCAACGTCCAGCGCGAAATCCTCGAATCGGAGGGCGTCAAGGAGCAGAAGAATACGCGCAATCTCCGCGCGCGCCGAATGCTCGAGGCGCAAAACGGCGACAACTTTAAAATCGACCCCGCCATCACCGCGCGCAAAAAAGGCAGCCTCGACACGCTCGCGTACAAGTTCGTGTTCGCAGGGCATACCGACGTTCTCAGGAGATTCCTAAACCAGCTCAAAGATTTCGACGCGATGCTCGTTGTGCGCAGCATCGACGTAAAGCCCGCGGATATGTCGCAGTGGGACCAGCTCGCGCCAAACAGCGGCGCGGAAGCCGGCGCGGAACAGGGCGCGGAGCAGCCGTCCGATTCGCTCGCGTCGGTATTCGGCTCCGGCACTGAAAACGCCGCACAGCAGCCCGCCGAAGGGGAAGCGGAAAATTCCGAAGCGCAGCAGCAGGCGCGCACGCCGGTCGTCACAGACAACATTTCCGAATTCACGGTCGTCATAGAATATGTTGAGGTCGTAAAAAATCCCGAGCCCGAGAAAAACGGCGCGGAGAAGAAATAGGACGCAAATATGAAATACTACGACAAAATTTTCCTTCTCGTTTCGCTCGCGGCGCTGGGAGCGTCGCTTGGGTATTACTTTATGAACGAGCCCGAGCTCGCCAAAAAAGATGCAAAGGTAAGCTCGCTTCTGTCGCAGAAAGCCGAGGGCGTCAAATGGAGCGATATCGTCGTCCCCAAGCTCGATTTAACGCCCATGGAGTGGCCGGAAGTCAAAGCGCAAGACCCCGAAGGCAGATGGTTCTTCCAAGTGTTCACCGCCCCGCAAATCTGGGTTGACAACGACGGCAAATTTATAACGGAATCGCCCTATATCAAGGCGCGCGCGATGCAGTCGTTCTCGCTCAAATACGGCGGGGTCTCAAACGAGCCGTATCCGATAAAATACGTCGGGTTCATGGGCTCGCCCGACAACCCGCGAATCCAGCTCCGCAACGATGTCGATAAAACTTTCTTCACCGGCAAGCTCAACACCCCCGTCACGATGCAGGTCATGAGCGAAGGCAAAGCAAAAACTGTCGATGTCGGGCTCGTGATAAAATCTTTCGAAAGCAAGCGCGTGAAAAAGGCCGACAACACGATTTCCGATATCGTCACGGTCACGCTCTTCGACAAAAAATACGGCAAGGAAATTAAAATATACTCCAACAAGCCCACGGTCATCGAGGACAGCCGCAGGCTCTCGCTCGTTCTGCCCGACGGCGCGGAATGGTTCGTCGTGAAAGCCGGCGAAAGCAAGCAAGTCGGCGAGGCGCTCTATACTGTAAAATCGGTCGATTTTGACGGCGGCAGCGCGGTTGTCGAAATGGTGCCAACCGATAAAAACCTCCCGTCGCAAACGATGAAATTGTCGGACAAGGGCGTCGAGCCCGTAAAAACATCAAAAAAGTGAAAAAAAAAGCTTTAAACTTTCTTTAAAAAATCTACATTAATTCTCCAACAAATTACAAATACAGCCAATATGAAAATAAACAGAATCCAGAAACGGGCGGCGGTTGCGGCGTTGGTAGCCTGCGCCGCGTTCGCGGGCGTTGTGTCGGCAGACTCCGCCGACAAAACGCAAGAAAAAATACGCTTGATGGTTCAGGCAGTCCAAGCGCGCGACAGCGGGGACTTCAAGACCTCCAAGCAGGCTCTCGAAGAGCTCGTAAAACTCGCGCCCCAAGACGAGAGCGTCCAGCGCATGCTCGCCGATGTAAATAAAGACATCGAGCGCCAGAGCAAAGGTGAAGTGCCCGTTCTCGCAGGCAAAGCAGCGGCAGAGCGCATAGCCGCCGAAAACGAAGCGGCAAAGGTCGCAAAAGAAAAAGCGCCTGAAGAAGTGGCTGAAACAGCGCAGGCAAATGTTGCCTCTGAAGATGTTGCCAAAGAAGAATCGTCCGGCAAGAAATCTCGCAGACGCCATCTGTTGGCAACTAATAAAGAGAAATTGGAAATGAGGGGCGAATATGTAGCTCCCGCCGCCCCTGCTGTTGTCAAGGCGAAAGAAGTACCCGCCGATGCCAAAGCTCCCGCAAGCGCAGAAGCTACCGAAAGTGCGGAGGCTTCCGCCACTGTTGCTGAAGTTAGCGCCCCTTCTGTCAGCGCGGCTATCGCCGAGGTTGGACACAAGCAGCACCTTACTATCATAGCCGTTTACGACCTTATCGACGAATCGTATGACGCTATGGATTCCGGCGACTGGGCTAAGGCTGCCGAAAAACTTTCGTTTGCTGATCAAAAGCTCGATTCTTACGAATATTCTCCCGTTACCGACGAGGCTCGCGCTGAAATTAAACGCGCAAGGGCTACGATGGCGAAGGAGCGCGCGAACATCGCTATGGCTGATAGAGACGTTCCCAACGCAAAGAAGTTCGCTTCCGAATACGCCGCTGCGGAGGAAGACCACGCGAAAGCGAAGAAGTTCGCCGACCAAGTTGACGAGTTCGAGTCTAACCCCTACGACAACAGAATTTCCGATGTGAGCCCCGAATACTCCGCCAGAATGGACAAGGTCGCGCTCATGCTCGAAAAGGGGCGCAAGCAGTATCTTTATGGCGATTATTCCGGCGCGCGCGCCACGTTCCGTCAGGTCGAAACGCTTGACGCAAACAACATCGCGGCGAAAGCGTATCAGCGCCTGATCGCCGAAAAGCTCGAAAACTCCGGCAAGCTTTCGTATCTCGCGACCCGCGAAAGCATGCTCGACGAAGTCAACACCGCGTGGACGCGCCCGTCGGTTTACACCGGCCAGAATGTCTCGGGAGAAGACCAAAAGCGCGACTCCGTCGTCGATGCAAAACTGCGCAATATCATAATCCCGAACGTGAGCTTTCCCGAGCCCGGCGTTCCGCTCGCGCAGGCTATCAGCACATTGTCCGTACTCTCGCAAGACTACGACAAATCCACCGATGGCAAAAAGGGCGTAAACATTATTCTTATGGACGCCGGCGGCGAAGCGAAGAACGTTGTTCTTACACTGCGCGATCTGCCGCTTGGGAAAATCCTCAACTGGGTAACGCAGCAGGCTGGATACCAGTATGACATCGAGGACGAAACTGTTGTCGTCCGCAAGGCTGCGGAGTCCGTCGCTTCGATGGATACGCAAGATTTCGCAATTACGCAGGCGGCGCTCACGCGCATTCTCGGCATCAAAGCGGCTGGCGGCGGCGGCGGGGACGATCCGTTCTCGTCCGGCGGCGGCGGTGGCGGCGGCGACCAGAACCAAGGCGAAGCCATCAAGCAGTTCTTCATCAAGTCGGGCGTTGAATTCGGTCCCGGCGCGAACCTCGCGTTCGACGGCACGAAAGTCCTCGTGACAAACTCGCGCCGCAACCTCGAAAAAGTCCGCAACATTCTCTTGCGCTACTCCGAGGTCAAACAGGTTGAAATCGAGGCGAAATTCCTCGAAGTCAATCAAGGTGACCTCAAAGAACTCGACTTTAACTGGGGTGTGCTTAATTCAAATATTTCTGGTTCCAATAATAATGTTATGACAACGAGAAACCGTACTTTGGCGGATTCTGCAAAGTCTACGAATGCAGGGTCGAATCCGATTAATGTAAAGGATATTATCACTGGGACTACTACGTATCCGATGAATGTCCCATTCCTGCCATCGACGATTAACCTCGGACCAAATAAAGACGCACATTACTCTACGACAGATTTCAACGTAGGTGTGCTCGATAATTATGTCTTTAATCTTCAGGTTCGCGCTCTTGAGCAGAAAGGTGGGTCAGACCTTCTTTGTGCTCCGAAGGTAACTGTTATATCTGGCCAGACGGCTTCGATAACGGTTTCAGCAGA